>ENA-OQCK01000133-OQCK01000133.1-human-gut-metagenome-genome-assembly--contig:-NODE-133-length-42683-cov-21.542626_pt1 | contig 42683 bp, 47 predicted proteins | sample MGYA00242498_ERZ504578 | MGnify/ENA primary metagenome ERZ504578 (study PRJEB26092, sample SAMD00036229) | human gut metagenome | host: Homo sapiens | study: EMG produced TPA metagenomics assembly of...
CACATTCAAATCGCCACTACCCATAGTGGCAGCTACATTTTCTTTTGAAACGACAACAGTCGAAGTATAAGTTAATCCTGTTTCCATCATGCTATTTTTTATTCTAAATGCAAATGTAACTGAATATCATATATCATACAAATCTATTTTTCCATATTTATCTTTTACTCTCTCATCAAAATCACAAAAATATGTATAACAGAAATACAAATTCCACACTCCAACTGCCTGCCACAAAAGTCATAATATTTGAGAACAAAAAAGCTGTCTGGCCCTAGTAAACAACCACTTGATTACCTAGCATAAGTCTATGGGATAATAAAATTATAACCAAGTACCGTCCTTATCTACCTTTGCTTTAAACTCTTTACCTGTCTGTTTGTTTTCCAAATCAAGTATATACCATTCATTATCAGGTGTCACTACATAATCAGCATCATCTATCACATAGTCTGAATATTTTTCCATAACCGATTTTTTTACCGCTTCCGGTAAATTTGCCACCTGTACATCCCAGCTTGTTCCCATCCATTCGTTCCGCTCATTGAAATAAACCTCTTTCTCTTTGTTTTCATCTAAAATAGTAACTTCCTGCAAACCTTTCTCACGTTCTATTTCCACAATTGTCGCATTAGGATATTTCTGCTTGACAATAGCTATAATGCCATTTGCATCAGGCTGCGGCAAATAATCATCATAATCTTCTTCGTATCCGGTATCTACAACAGTTTTTACCAATATGCCTGTAGACGAATAAAACAAATCCAGCTCAGACTCTCCTTTTTCTACCTCAATGACATAAAGAGTTTCCATTCCCTCACGAGTCAACTTATCCACATCATCCACCCGCCAATCAGCATATTTGCTTGCTTTATGGGCAGTAAGTATAGGTTCGGGAAGATTTTCATAACGAACATCTGTTTCTGTCATATACCAGGCAGCCGATAACGGATTGAACCATGCAGAATGCTCCCCACCATCCCAATTAAAATCTACTACAGCATAATCACCTTTCAGCTCCCATTCCACGTCTTTAGCTTGCGGATATTTTGCATTAAATGCAGCCTGTACTTCTTTTGAAACCAAATGTGTGTTTTCAGGAACATCGCTATTGTCATCATCACTACAACCACTAAAAGTTAGTGCAGCAGAAGCTGCGAAAAATAAAAATAACATCCAATTCTTTTTCATAATCACATTGTTTTATAGTATCTTTTTGATGCAAATTTCTTATAGGATTCTGAAAAGAAACTGAAATCATAAAGAAAAGTTCAAAAGACATTCGTCAAACAGCAAATAACAGAAAAGCCATACCTAATAGCCCACTTGCACTGAAATGACCTTGAAGCCCCCGATATCTACTTTTAAATTCTTATAAAAGAAGAACTAATAAAGACAAAACAAAATCTCTTCCGAGGTTTTTATTACCTTTGCAATCCTATTTGAACAGAAACGAAAAAAAATATGATAGTTTGTATTGCCGAAAAACCTTCCGTAGCCCGTGACATAGCGGATGTACTGGGAGCAAAAAACAAAAAAGACGGATATATAGAAGGAAACGGATATCAGGTTACCTGGACATTCGGACACCTCTGTACTTTGAAGGAGCCTCATGAATACACTCCCTCATGGAAAGCATGGAGCCTGTCCAGCCTTCCCATGATCCCACCTCGTTTCGGCATTAAGCTGATCAGCGATCCGGGCATTGAAAAACAATTTCGCATTATAGAAGGACTGATGCAAAATGCCGATGAAATTATAAATTGCGGTGATGCCGGCCAAGAAGGAGAACTTATTCAACGATGGGTCATGCAGAAAGCAGGAGCACACTGCCCGGTGAAACGTCTATGGATTCATCCTTGACTGAAGAAGCCATACGCGAAGGATTCAACAAACTAAAAGACCAAAAAGAATTCCAACCTTTATACGAAGCCGGATTAAGCCGTGCTATCGGCGATTGGGTATTGGGTATGAACGCCACCCGGCTCTATACCTTGAAATACGGACAAAACAGACAAATACTATCTATAGGACGGGTGCAGACTCCGACTCTGGCACTGATAGTAAAGCGTCAGCAAGAAATAGAAAACTTCACTCCGCAACAATATTGGGTGCTGGCTACTTTATACCGGGAAACCACATTCTCTGCATCATCCGCAAAAGCGATGAGGAATTAGCTCAGGAAGAAAGCGACGCCAAAGAGAATCCCAAGAAAGCCAAAAAGGCTGAAGAGAACAGGGGAATTCCTCCCATCATTGATCTTGCTACCGGACAGGCACTCATGGAGCGTGTCAAAAATGTTCCTTTTACTGTGACAGAAGTAGCAAAAAAACAAGGAACAGAAGCCCCCCCCCGTCTTTTCGACCTGACTTCCCTGCAGGTGGAATGTAATAAAAAATTTGCTTATTCAGCCGATGAAACTCTAAAACTTATCCAGTCATTGTATGAAAAGAAAGTGACTACTTACCCTCGTGTAGATACTACTTTCTTAAGCGATGATATCTATCCCAAATGTCCCAATATATTGGCGGGACTAACTCCATACACAGCATTTACCGCTCCGTTGGCAGGACAAAAGCTCATCAAGTCCAAAAAAGTATTTGACAATTCAAAAGTAACGGATCACCATGCCATTATTCCTACGGGACAACCTCCTGTAAATCTGACAGAAATGGAGAAACGGGTATTTGATCTGGTAGCGCGCCGCTTTATTGCCGTATTCTATCCCGACTGTAAGTTTGCCACTACTACCGTAATAGGCGAAGCTGACAGTATAGAGTTCAAAGCCACAGGAAAACAGATTATAGATCCCGGATGGCGCGTTATCTTTGCCAAACCACAAACCAATCTGCCTGAAGGTATGACCGATCCTGACGCAGAAGCCCGTGAAAGTGACGAAGAACACTCCTTACCCGCTTTTGTGAAAGGAGAAAGCGGGCCACATCTGCCCAAACTAGACGAGAAGTGGACACAGCCCCCACGGCCATATACAGAAGCAACTTTACTGCGCGCTATGGAAACTGCCGGTAAGCTGGTAGATAATGACGAGCTACGCGATGCATTAAAAGAAAATGGAATAGGACGTCCGTCTACACGCGCAGCCATTATTGAAACCCTGTTCAAACGCCATTATATCCGTAAAGAACGCAAAAATTTGATTGCAACCCCTACCGGAATAGAACTGGTGGGACTAATCCGCGAAGAACTGTTGAAATCTGCCGAATTAACGGGTATATGGGAAAAGAAACTACGTGAAATAGAAAAGAAAAGCTATGATGCAACGACTTTTCTAAATGAATTAAAGCAGATGGTGAGTGAAATAGTACACAGCGTTTTAAGTGATAATACAAACCGCCGTGTCACCGCAATAGAGGAAACAGCGACAAAAGCTGCAACACCCTCTACGGCCAAACAGCCTAAAAAAAAAAAGACCGGCACCCCACGAAAAAACACTTCTTCAGCCACGTCCGCTCCCGCTATCCCATCCGATAACGAATTGGCGGGAAAAACCTGCCCGCTATGTGGCAAAGGAACGATTATAAAAGGAAAAACCGCGTATGGCTGTTCAGAATGGAAAAACGGGTGTACCTACAGGAAGTCGTTCTGACAACCACACTTTCCTTTGTACAAGGCCAACAAAATTTGTATATTATAGAATTCAAGCAAGTCTGTACCCGGAGAAGCATTGCGTCAGTCTATGAAAAGCAATATGCACAATCTTCCCGAACAAATTTATGGCTCCTTTTAGCATACAAAAGAAAGTTCTTCGGGCAAATAACCGCTTCGGATACGCCACTCCTGCGGATAGAGGTTATTAGCCCGATTACCAATGTTCTTGGCAAATCCCAATGGAATATTTTTATAAGTTAAAAGTATATAGCCACGCGGAACAGAAGCATCCAATGTGATCGCTTCTTTACGCAAATAAGCAATAGCTTGTTCATAGGTCAATTCAAAACAAGAGAAACCATCATGATTCAGCTGTGTGCTCATTGCCAACGAATGATCCGGTATCACGTCTTTTCCTTTCAACTCGCCTATAGTAACGCCCGCATGAACAACTTTTAATTCCTGTCGGAACAGGTCATATTCCGAAAGATGAACATTGGGGAATGCTATCACCTTCGTACCTCTTACCTCAAACCGGAAATCCTCTGCCTGCTTTAACCAACTTTTTACTTCTTTGGGAAAAGGAGCAGCCTGAGACAAATTCCCTTTTTCTCCTTTCCTCTTCTTTTTCGTTATTTTCTCCTTGTCATCCCGACAGCAAATGCAAGGAACAGCATGAGAAATGGCGGCACTCTTCCTCAATACAGCCAAGAAAAATCCTTCTCCTTTTACTCTATGAGGCAAAAAACGATAAACAGGAAAATTCTGTCCCGCCAAATTTCCGATTATCCCCATTCCGATACCACTGGCACTTTCAGTATCTCCGCCCCCAATTCATCAGCAATCCAAGCCACATTTTTCTCATCTTCTTCCCTATTATAAGTGCAGGTACTATAAATCAGCAGGCCACCGGGTTTCAAAGCCGGCCATATATCCGCTAAAATCCTACGCTGACGTTGCCAACAAGCCTGCACATTGTCCGTACTCCATTCCTCTACAGCCACAGGATCTTTACGGAACATCCCCTCACCGGAACAAGGCACATCCGCCAAGACAACATCAAACACCTCTGTCAAAGAAGTGAAATCGGCCGGATCGTTGTTCGTCACCACAACTTCTACATTTCCCCACTTTATCAAATTTTCAGCCAATACCTGAGAACGGTTACGCATCACCTCATTAGCCACCAACAAACTACCTACGGGAAGAACTGAACGCACATGAGTAGACTTGCCACCGGGAGCAGCACATAAATCGAGCATCACCACAGGCCCGGTAATATAAGTGCGTAATACCTGTTCCACAAACATGGAAGACGCTTCTTGCACATAATAGCAACCAGCATGAAACAACGGATCGAATGTAAAAGTCGGTCGTTGCGATAAATAGACCCCTGCGGATGCCCAAAGTACCGGTTCTCCTGTAACTTCCCCACTCCACTTCGTACGATTGACACGGATACTGACAGGAGCTCTGTCTGTAAAGCAGCTTCCAACGCACGATAAGTTTCTTCCCCCATCCATTCCAGGGTTCTTGCTTCAAATTCTGATGGTAATTTCATATTTCTTCCTTTTTATACTACAAAAATACGATGATATTTTGGGATTATCTGAAAATTCTGTCTATTTGCAACCTATTTCCTAATTCGTTCCGTCTAACTAGCAGAAAACAATAATAAAGATATAAAAACATGAAACAGTTACTTTTTATTTTGGCCTTACTCATAGGGACTTGCTTCGCAACCCATGCCAAAACAATCAAATTAGTACCTTCCGCCCTTGACAGCACCCGGATGGATACAGTCGTTATAAGCGACCTGCAAGATGTAGATGAGGATCAGAATGCTGCCATGCATAACATTAGTTCGGATTTCGGTGACTGGAATAGCGGTCCTCCTACTTCGGTAGCAATTGTCGCACTCATCATCTGTTGTGGACTCCCTTTCTTTATTGTAGCTATTGTACTTTGGTTCAGGTACAAGAACAAACAAGCCAAATACAAACTGGCTGCAGAGGCTCTGGCAGCAGGACGAACCATTCCGACCGAACTGTTCAATGACCCCGAAGAACAAGGAAATGCTGTAATGACAAAGGGGATCAAGAATATATTCTTAGGCATTGGTCTGGGAGTATTCCTTTGGGTGTTGACAGAAGAAGAAGGATTGGCAGCAATCGGATTCCTTATTTTCTGTATGGGGTTGGGACAAGTATTGATAGCTTATACTACCACTCCACACAAAAAGAAAAAAGATGATCCTTTCCCTCCTACCCGAATAAACCAGGATGAAAACGGAGCCAAATCAATGAAAATTGAAAATATTGAACTGGAACGTAACGAAGAGGCCAAAGAAACACAAAACATAAAGAACAATATAGATACTCCCCACAACGAAGAATAAAAATGAGCCAAATCAACGACATAGCGTTGGTAGCACAAGTGGTGGTCTTTAAAAACACCCGGGCGTTTGATACTTTGGTCAAAAAGTACCAATCGCCCATCAGGCGTTTTTTCCTGCACCAAACATTAGGAGATACAGAACTCAGCGATGACTTGGCACAGGAAACTTTTATAAAAGCATACACCAACTTGGCTTCATTTAAAAATTTGTCCAGTTTTTCCACATGGCTTTACCGTATTGCTTATAATATATTTTATGACTATATTCGCAGCAAAAAAGAAACGTCCGGACTGGAAACTTGGGAAATAGATGCTGTTTACCAAACAGAACAAAGGCAAGTAGGTGAACACATGGACATATATCGGGGATTGAGCCAATTAAAAGAGGTGGAGCGAACCTGCATCACCTTATTTTTTATGGAAGATCTTCCGATAGAAAAATCGCAGTGATTACAGGAATGCCTGCAGGAACAATCAAGTCCCATTTATCACGCGGAAAAACAAAATTGACAACTTTCTTAAAACAGAATGGTTATGATGGAAAACGATGATAAATTAATTAAGAATTTCATGCTTGCCTACAAACATGAAATTGAGGACAATGGATTTTCACGCCAGGTTATCCGCCGCCTCCCCCAACAAGCCAAGTGGTTATCGGATATACTCAGTGTAACTTGCGCCATTATCTGCTGTGCATTATTCTATATTTTCAATGGCTTTGAAATTCTATGCCAGACAATCAGTGACATAGTCGCTTCCCAAACTTATTATTTGATGAGTGATACTAATTTCCAATCACTGATCATCGCCACAGTGGTTCTTATCATCATCGGTGTACAACGTGTATGCAGTTTAAAATGGTAAAAAACGAAATAGACTCATTCTCATGCTCGGAAAAAGAAAGATTTTATGTACTTTTGCAATCCATAAAATGATTTTCCGAGCATGAAACAATATTTAGATCTGTTAAACCGTATCTTAACCGAAGGCGTTCACAAAGAGGACCGTACCGGAACAGGAACCATTAGTATATTTGGTCATCAAATGCGCTTCAATTTGGAAGAAGGCTTCCCCTTGGTCACAACTAAAAAACTACATTTAAAATCTATCATCCACGAACTTTTATGGTTTTTGCAAGGTGACACCAATATAAAATACCTGCAAGACAACGGAGTACGCATCTGGAATGAATGGGCCGATGCAAACGGCGATTTGGGACATATCTACGGTTACCAATGGCGTTCCTGGCCAGATTACAATGGAGGCTTTATTGACCAGATTTCCGAAGCAATAGAAACCATCAAACATAATCCGGATTCACGACGCATCATTGTCAGCGCATGGAATGTAGCCGATTTAAACAATATGAATCTTCCTCCTTGCCATGCTTTTTTTCAATTCTACGTTGCCAACGGACGTTTAAGCCTACAACTTTACCAACGCAGCGCAGATACATTCCTAGGAGTACCTTTTAATATCGCCTCCTACGCATTGTTGCTACAAATGGTAGCACAAGTTACCGGATTACAAACCGGCGATTTTGTTCATACACTAGGTGACACACATATCTATACCAACCACTTGGAACAAGTAAAACTTCAATTGAGCCGTGAACCTCGTCCCCTACCTCAAATGAAAATCAATCCGGACATAAAGGATATATTCAGTTTTAAATATGAAGATTTTGAATTGGTGAATTATGATCCATGGCCACACATTGCAGGTAAAGTATCTGTTTAGTAGTTATGGTGAATAGCTACGCAAGGTTATTCATCACTTACCACTAATATCACTAAACATTCACCACTAATCACTCATCACTATGAATATTTCAATTATAGTAGCAATAGCACGCAACCACGGCATTGGATTTGAAAATAAATTATTATACTGGCTTCCCAACGATTTGAAACGTTTTAAAGCCTTAACAACCGGACATACTATTATCATGGGGCGCAAAACCTTTGAATCACTTCCAAAAGGAGCACTTCCCAATCGTCGGAATATTGTATTAAGCCGCCGGGAAGGAGCAGCCTTCGCCGGGGCTGAATGTTTCCCCTCATTAGAGATCGCTTTATCCCACTGCAAAGAGGAAGAAGAAATATTTATTATAGGCGGTGCCAGCTTGTATAAAGAGGCAATGCATATAGCCAGACAATTATATATCACATTTATTGATGACACATCCAAGGAAGCTGATGCTTATTTTCCCGAAATAAAGAAAGAGGAATGGAAAGAAACAGGTAGAGAAGATCACCCGACAGATGAAAAACATCTCTACCCGTATAGTTTTATTAATTATAGCCGCATAAAGTAACAATTAATCTTCATCAGCTAAATCGAGAATAGCATTTGTCTCTTAATAGCCTCATTAAATGATATAATAGTTTCTGAACGAGCCAAGCCCAATGGTTGTAACTTATCATGGATTATGCTAAGCAAATGATGATTGTTCTTTGCATAAATCTTGATAAACATATCATATTGTCCCGTAGTGAAATGACATTCTACGACTTCAGGAATACCTTTTAAAGCCTCTGTCACTGAATCAAATTGTTCCGGATCTTTCAGATAAAGACCAATATATGCACATGTTTCATATCCGATCTTTTCTGGATCAATGACATATTCAGATCCTTTAAGAATCCCCAAATTGGTTAGCTTCTGAATACGCTGATGAATGGCAGCACCGGATACATTGCAAGCACGGGCTACTTCCAGAAACGGAATACGAGCATTGCTGGCTATCAACCTTAAGATCTGCTCATCCAAACTGTCTAATTGATGATGTCCCATTCTTTTTAGTTTAATTTTCTGCAAAGATATGACTTTTCTCGACAATATTCGTGCGATTCATAACTTTTATTGTATAAATACCAATAATTTAATAGAATATTCTATCTTGTAGAAAATGCGCAAACGATGAAAGACATTTATTTTATTTATGGAGTTATTCAGCGTAGCTGTAAACGCACAAAATTTTAATGACTATTTCGAAGACAAAACGCTTCGAGTAGATTATATTTTTACTGGTAATGCCACTAAACAAGAAATATATTTGGACGAACTGTCAAGTCTTCCGAAATGGGCTGGACGCAAGCATCATCTAGCAGAGCTTCCCTTGGCTGGCAACGGTGAAATCACGATGAAAGATAAGGCAACAGGAAAAACTATTTATCGAACATCATTCTCAAGCCTTTTCCAAGAATGGGTAAGCGAAGAAGAAGCAAATAGGATAAAAAAAGGATTCGAGAATTCTTTTCTTTTGCCTTATCCCAAAAAGGAAGCAATAGTGACCATATCTTTAAAAGATGTATATCATAAAGTAAATGCCTCACTCACACATGAAATAGTCCCCAATGATATTTTAATCCATCAACGGGGAACAAACCATATTACCCCCCATCGCTATCTTCTGCAAAGCGGAAATACCGCAGATTGTATCGATGTAGCATCATGGCAGAAGGATATACAGAAAAAGAGATGGATATATTTTATAAAGATGCCCAGACGGCATGTGACGCCTGTTCAGTCATGAACCTTTCAAGAAACTGAAGGAGAAATTTAATATTGTTGCTGTAGCAAGCCCTTCGGAAGACAGCGGAGTCAGCATACCGGGACAAGGCAAATGGAAATCTACGGCTGTAAGTTCACATTTCAACACTTTCTATTCTGACCGGTATCTCACTACCAGTCGGGTAAAAAGTATTCATAATTGGTTGGCTGGAATTCCTTACGAGCATATCATTATTCTAGCCAATACAGACACCTATGGAGGAGGTGGCATCTATAACTCATATACACTGACCACAGCTCACCATCCGGATTTTCAACCAGTTGTAGTTCATGAATTCGGCCATAGTTTTGGAGGATTAGCAGATGAATATGCATATACCGAAGCTCCAAGCCCGCAATATCCATATGAAGTGGAACCTTGGGAACCGAATATCACCACATTAATTGATTTCGACAGTAAATGGAAAGATATGATTCCGAAAGGTACTGCCATACCTACTCCGGTAGCTACAGAAAATGCCGACTTATACACCAAAGTAGGAGTCTATGAAGGAGCAGGCTATACGCAAAAAGGACTTTATCGCCCTACTACCGAATGCAGAATGAAGATAAACGAAGCACCTGCATTCTGCCCGGTATGCCAACGTGCATTAGAAAGACTAATAAACTTTTATACCGCAAAATAGGTTTATACTTAAGACTAAACAAAGACAGATAAAATGATTGAAATTAAACAAGTAAAAACACAAGATGAGGTAAACTATACCTTTGTAGAAAAATTAATGCATACGGCATTCCCTCAAGAAGAACGTCGTGATACTGTACAACAGAGAGAATATTCTGATAATAATCTCCGGTTCTGTAACAACATTATTTTAGAAAACGGTAACAGCATTGGTATGATCAGTTATTGGACAATGGGAGATTTTTCTATATCGAACATTTTGCTATTGATCCCAGTCTCAGAAACGGCGGTTATGGAAAACGTGTACTGGAAATGATAAAAAAACAATTAAAAGGTCCAATTGTATTGGAAGTAGAGGAGCCTAATGATGAAATGAGCACACGCCGTATTCACTTCTATAAACGTTTGGAATTCACTTTGCATAAAAAGCCCTATATGCAACCTCCCTACCGTAAGGGAGATAACGGTCTACCAATGCTCTTAATGACCTATGGGGATATAGATATGGAAAGTGATTTTGAGAAAGTTAAAAAGACTCTTTATAAAGAAGTTTACGGACAAGAAATCTGAACATTCATTCTTCATCTTTCTTCAATTACTATAATGCTGACTCGCGCAGGAGTTTATCCTCAAAAGGTCCATTGTACATACTATTACTATACCATAGGTAGCAGATTAAATCCGTTCATAACAAATAAATAGAATAGAAGACATAAAAAGGAAGCTGTTAAAAACAGCTTCCTTTTTTATCTATGCTTATATAACTATTACTGACGTTGAGTAGCTGAATAGTTAATTTTCAAAGCGTAAGCCTGACGAAGTGCCTGTTTAACATCGGTTACGATACCCATTCTTGTGTCCTTATCAACTTTCAAAGAAACGGTCATAAACGGCTGATCTTCTTCTTTCATATTCAAACGCTCTTGAGTAATGTAGTCCTGAACTTCAGATACTTCAGCAAACTTATCGTTCAACTGAATACGGCTTTCAGCACCCATTTTCTTTTGGAACTCCGGCAACGGCTTACCTATATAGATAAAGGAAACCAAAGACTTCTTTTCCAATTTTTCCAACTCTGTTCCTTGAGGAACCTGAAATTGAACCTTCAATGTAACCTCACGCATGGTTGTCACAATCATAAAGAAGAACAACATGGTAAAGATAAGGTCAGGCAATGAAGAGGTATTCAACTCAGGCATTCCACGTTTACCTGTTTTATTAAATTTTCCCATTACTTACCTCCATACTTTTTAGGTTCAGCTTCAGAAATCTTCTGCGGATAATATTCACGAATTGCTTTTTGCTCATCTTCATCACATTGAGCGTAAGTCTTGCCGAATTTAGCCTTTCCTAGCTCGTCTCGTAACTCATTATAAGCAGCAACCAATTCATTCTGTACGTCAATATATGCTTTATAGCTAGTACCAACGTCATTCTGAACAGAGATTACATGCTTTTCCGTAATCATACAATCACCCAGCAAAGGAATATTCTTTCTATGCTTTTCAGGCAATTTTTCATCATCATACGGATTGACTATAAATTCTTTTGCCTTTTCTTTTAATTGCTTAATGTCAATGTAGTCCTGACCACACATCAGTTGGTCATCTTTGTTCAAACGAACCTGGAGTACATTACGTTCCTTTACAATAATATCATCTTGTTTCTGATCCTTGTTTTCGGGAGGAGGCGGAAGACGTCTCGCCAAACCACGGTCAGTATCCATTGATGTTGTAATCAGGAAGAAAATAAGCAACATAAAGGCAATATCAGCTGTTGAACTGGAGTTAATTCCAGGTACGGCTCTTTTCTTTCTTGCCATTTTACTTACTTTGTTTTTTAATTGTTAAATATCAATGAGATAATATTATTTCTTAAAGATACCTGTCATATTTACCAAAGTTGCTAAAGCAGCAATACCCAGTAAGAAATAAATTGAATAGATAAACATATCTGTTATCTTCAACCAGAAGTATCCGTATAAGGAGCTTCATTAGCTGTAATCGTTGCATCAGATCCCATAGCATAAGATATTAATACTACAGCAACCAACAAAACGAGACCAAGTAAAGATTTTATAGCTCCCATCGGATTATCTTTTAAAGCTGCGCCAAACTGTGCAATTGCTGCAATAACCGTCAAGCCAACAGTTACACCAAACAATGCATACATTAAGTATATCAATGTTTCAGTGTGTTCGGGAGCATTCATATCTCCCACCGGATTATTATATCCTACCAAGAAGAACATGCCCAATACTACCAAAATAACGGCAAAGCAGACATATAAAGCATAGTAGGACATTTTATATGATAATTTAGCCATTGTCCTAATTATTTTTTGTATTTCAAGTTGTACTTCATGATCATGTCAAGCAAAGTAATAGAAGAATCTTCCATAGCGCTTGTCAAAGCTTCAATTTTAGAAAGGATGTAGTTATAGAATACCTGCAGAATCAATGCTACAACCAAACCAAAGATAGTAGTAATCAAAGCCACTTTCATACCACCTGCTACAACTGTCGGAGAAATATCACCTGCCTGCTGGATTTTATCGAACGCCATAACCATACCGATTACAGTACCCAAGAATCCCAAAGACGGAGCCATGGCAATAAACAATGTAATCCAAGAACATCCTTTTTCAAGATAACCAGCCTGAACACCACCGTAAGAAACAACAGAACGTTCAACAACATCAACACCATCGTCAATTCTCATTAAACCCTGATAACAAATAGAAGCAACAGGACCGCGAGTATTACGACATACGGTTTTTGCAGCTTCTACATCACCTTTTTCCAAAGCAGCCTCGATGCTAGTCATCAACTTCTTTGTATTAACTTCTGCCAAGCTCAAATAAATAATACGTTCAATGCAGAAAGCCAAACCTAAAACTAGTGCTATTGCTACCAGAGACATAAAACCAGCATCACCTTCGATGAACTTAGTTTTTAACTCTTTGTGAAGACCACCACCTTCTTCAACCACTGCTGCTTCAGTAGTCTGTTCTGTTTGAGCCGGAGCTGCGTCTTGAGCCATAATAGGCTGAACTGATCCTAAAGTAAGGACTCCCATCACTGCAAGAATTGCAAATAACTTTTTCATTGTGTGTCTAATTTTTTAAGATTAATTAATTAATTGTTATTTATTTGTTTTAATTGTTTTCCTGCTTTTACGTTTTCCATAACAACAGCGGAGAGAGCGGGATTCGAACCCGCGAAACACTTTTGGCGTTTACACGCTTTCCAGGCGTGCCTCTTCAACCACTCGAGCATCTCTCCTTATTTCGGGCTACACAATACTATCTTTTTTAAAATCGGGTGCAAATTACAAAGAAAATCGGGAATTGCAAGCGATTTCAGCTACAAATGTATTCTTTTTTTTCGTCTTACGTAGAATTAACCCTGTCATTATTGGAATTACTCATCAAAATTAATAAACTTTAAAAACTTATTCAGCCATTTTGAACACTTTTAAAGCATTATTGGTCGTGATTCTGTCTATGTATTCAAAATCCACAGCATAGATTTCAGCAAGTTTCATAGCTACATTCTTTATATAAGAAGACTCGTTCCGTCTTCCCCTAAAAGGCACTGGAGCCAAATAAGGAGAGTCTGTTTCAAGGACAATTCTATCCAAAGGCAGATGCGTCAAAATTTCGGGCAAACTACTCTTCTTGAATGTAACAACTCCATTTATTCCAAAGACAAAACGCGAATACTCCAACACCTTCTCAGCCTCTTCTAAAGTTCCCGTAAAACTATGGAAGACCCCACTTAACTCAGTCGTTTTGTAAGGCTCCATCACTTCAAACAACTCAGGAAAAGCTTCACGACAATGCAGCACCAAAGGCAAATGATATTCTAATGCCCACTGAACCTGTATATCCAATGCTTTCTGCTGTTCTTTCAAATAGGTTTTATCCCAATACAAATCCATCCCCACCTCCCCTATAGCAATAAAAGGATGCCCATCGGAGAATATTTTTTTCATTTCATGAATACGGAACAATGAATCTGCATCAACAGAAGTAGGATGAAATCCGATCATTGGAAAACAATATCCCTGATATGCCGTGCAAACACTCAGCATCGCCTCTATAGTAGTATCATCAATATTAGGCATGAGAACTTTAGAAACTCCAGCAGCTTGGCACGTTCTATCACCGCCGGCAAATCTTCCGTAAATTCTTCGGCAAACAAATGAGAATGTGTATCAATCATATCACACTTTCCTATTCATTAAATGACAAACAAAAGATTTCAACTCTTCTTTTTTCCCGGAAGGCATAGCTATACTTTCCAATAAAGAAAGTCCTTCAGCATAATAAGCATTAATTTTCTCTTCACAAATCCTGCCGATGCCAATCTTATCATAAAGTTCTGTCACAGCCTTTATCTTTTCCTCCGGATAGAAATCAGTAGATGAAATCCATTTTTCCAATTCTTTCCGTTGATGTCCGTCGGCCAAAGTTAAGGCATTAATCAGCATAAACGTTTTTTTATTACACAAGATATCCCCTCCAATATTCTTTCCAAATACTTTCGGATTCCCATATACATCCAGAAAATCATCCTGTAATTGAAATGCTAATCCCATTTTAATACCGAAATCGTATAATTTTTGTGCATCCTCTTCCGAAGCATCCCCTAACACCGCACCAATTTTTAAAGCGGCAGACAAAAGTACCGATGTCTTCAAACGAATCATCTCAATATATTCAGATACGGTAACATCACTACGTGTCTCAAATTCCATATCCCACTGCTGCCCCTCACAAATTTCCAAAGCTGTCTGACTGAAAATATCCATTACTTGCTTTAAATAGCTATCCGGACAATTATTCATCAGCCGATAAGCCAATACCAACATGCGTCTCCTGAAAGAATAGCCGTATTTTCATCCCAAACCTTATGCACTGTAGGCTTATTTCTGCGCATATCCGCACGATCCATCAAATCATCATGCAACAATGTATAATTATGATAAGTTTCTATACCTGCCGCCTGTGATAAAATATCATCCACATTTTCTTTATAAAGCTGATAAGACAGCAACATCAAGACAGGACGTATACGTTTGCCACCTAATGAAAGGACATATTCTATAGGAGCATATAACCCTTTCGGTTCACGCATATAGGGCATTGTAGCAAGGTAGGTATTTACCTTATCTAATAATTGTTCTGCAGAAAAAGCCATAAGATTGTTTTAATTAAGGGATTATTAGAAAAAGAGGCTGCCTCAAAGCAGCCTCTCAATTAAGATATTGAAGTATTTTTATTACTGTAATTTGAAAGTTACAGGCACTGTATATTTCACACGTACAGCCTTACCACGTTGTTTTCCAGGTTTCCATTTCGGCATGGTCTTGATTACGCGGAGAGCTTCCTTATCCAAGTAGGGGTCTACACTACGTACAACCACCGGGTCAACGATAGAACCGTCCTTATTAACGACAAACTGAACGATAACCTTACCTTGTACACCATTTTCCTGAGAAATAGTGGGATATTTAATATTCTTACCTAAGAATTTCAAACATTCAGCCATACCCCCAGGGAATTCAGGCATTTCTTCTACTACTTGGAAAATTTGTTGTTCTTCGGGTTCTTCTTCTTCAACTTCAACCGGAACGTATTTAACTTCTACTGCCTGACCGGTTTCTTCTGAAGCCTGAATAGTCGTTTCTTCTACTTTAGCATCGTTTTCAACGATCTGAAGCACTTCTTCTACTTTAGGAGCTTCGGGAGGAGGAGGAGCTTGTTTTTGTTCCTGTTCCGTAATAGGGATAATTTCTTCTTCAAATACGACATCAGTTATACCTGTATCCGTAGTCACTTGCTTGTCGCGATCAGTCCATTCGAAAGCTACAAACATGAGAGCAAGGATAAACACATAACCGATAAGCAGCCAGGTACTCTTTTTACCTTCGAGATCTGCTTTAGGCGATTTTTTAACTTCCATAAATTGTGTTTTAAAAATTAAGTGTTTCTCACTGAGGGCAAATGTAACACAAATCTTTTAAATAAAAAGTATTTTCACATGAAAAATATGCTAATTCATTTTATTTTCATCCGATTTCATAGACATACACCCAACTTTTATCTATCTTTGAAGCGTTTTTAATAGTCACCTATACATTAATTATATATGAAGAAAATAACTATTGCCATTGACGGTTATTCATCATGTGGAAAAAGCACTATGGCCAAAGACTTGGCACGTGAAATAGGATATATCTATATTGATAGCGGTGCCATGTATCGTGCTGTTACATTATATAGTCTACAGAAAGGGTTCTTTTCGGAAAAAGGTATCGACACCGAAGCGTTAAAAACAGCAATGCCCGATATACATATTTCATTCCGGTTGAATCCGGAAACACAACGTCCCATGACTTTTCTGAACGATACAAATGTAGAGGATGCCATCCGCAGCATGGAGGTTTCTTCTCATGTAAGCCCTATCGCCGCCTTGGGCTTTGTACGTGAGGCTTTGGTAAAACAACAACAGGAAATGGGAAAGGCCAAAGGAATTGTCATGGACGGAAGGGACATTGGAACCGTTGTTTTCCCCGATGCCGAACTGAAAATATTTGTAACCGCCTCGCTGCCATACGTGCACAGCGCCGTTATGATGAATTGAGGAGTAAAGGGCAAGAGGCCTCTTATGAAAAAATCCTGGAAAATGTGGAAGAACGTGACCGTATAGACCAAACCCGTGAAGTCGGTCCGTTACGACAAGCGGATGACGCTATCTTGTTAGACAACAGCCACATGAGCATTGCCGAACAGAAAGAGTGGCTGACCGAAAAATTTCAAGCAGCTATAAATGGTTAACATAGAGATAGACGAAGGATCTGGGTTCTGCTTTGGAGTCACTACGGCCATCCGTAAAGCAGAAGAAGAACTGGCAAAAGGAAACACTCTTTATTGCCTGGGAGACATTGTGCACAACGGACAGGAATGTGAACGACTAAAAAAAATGGGGCTTATCACAATCAACCACGAAGAGTTTGCCCAATTACACGATGCCAAAGTACTGTTACGTGCACATGGAGAACCTCCTGAAACATACGCTATAGCCCGTACCAACAACATCGAGATCATTGACGCCACCTGTCCAGTAGTATTACGTCTTCAAAAGCGCATCAAACAGGAGTATGATAATGTTCCGGCAAGTCAAGACACACAAATCGTGATTTATGGCAAAAACGGCCATGCCGAAGTACTGGGCTGGTAGGCCAAACTCATGGAAAAGCAATTGTCATAGAAACACCTGCTGAAGCTGCTCATTTAGACTTCACTAAAGACATACGCTTGTACTCCCAGACAACCAAATCTCTGGAAGAATTCTGGCAAATCATAGAATATATCAAGGAACACATTTCACCCGATGCCACTTTTGAATATTACGACACAATCTGCCGGCAAGTGGCCAACCGGATGCCTAACATCCGCAAATTTGCAGCAGCGCATGATCTGATCTTTTTTGTCTGCGGACGAAAAAGTTCAAACGGAAAGATCTTATATCAAGAATGCAAAAAGATTAATCCGAATTCATACCTCATTGACCAGCCGGAAGAAATAGACCGGAACTTGCTCGAGAACGTCCGTTCCATCGGCATTTGTGGAGCAACTTCCACCCCCAAATGGTTGATGGAAGAATGTAAAAAAGCAATCTTAAACGAAAAATAGACCAATAAAAAATAGAAAATTATCGTTGTCCAACTGATAATTTGTTAACTTTGCGACATAAAAATATTAAAATGGGTATTTATGGGAACGATTAAAAGCATTGGTATTTTAACCTCTGGAGGAGATGCTCCGGGAATGAACGCTGCCATTCGTGCAGTCACACGTTCTGCATCTATAACGGCTTGAAAGTATATGGCATTTATAGAGGATACAAAGGATTGGTAACAGATGAAATTCAGGAATTCAAAAGCCAAAATGTTAGTAACATCATACAAATGGGAGGTACCATTCTGAAGACCGCCCGTTGCAAAGAATTCACAACACCCGAAGGACGAGCACAAGCTTACGAAAACATGAAGAAGCATGAAATCGACGCTTTAGTCATTATAGGTGGTGATGGTTCTTTGACTGGTGCACGTATTTTCGCACAAGAATTTGATGTTCCTTGTATCGGTCTGCCCGGAACGATTGACAACGACCTGTATGGAACCGACACCACCATCGGCTATGATACGGCTTTGAACACAATTTTAGATGCAGTAGATAAAATCCGTGATACGGCAACTTCTCACGAACGTTTATTTTTTGTTGAAGTAATGGGACGTGATGCAGGCTTCTTGGCATTGAACGGTGCTATTGCCGCAGGTGCAGAAGCAGCTATTATTCCGGAATTCAGCACAGAAGTTGACCAATTGGAAGAATTCATCGAACATGGTTTCCGCAAATCCAAGAGCAGTAGTATCGTATTAGTAGCCGAAAGCGAACTGACCGGGGGTGCAATGCACTATGCCGAACGTGTGAAGAACGAATATCCGCAATACGATGTGCGTGTAACGATATTAGGACATTTGCAACGTGGCGGACGCCCCACAGCGCATGACCGAATTATTGCCAGCCGTATGGGAGTGGCTAGCATCCAAGCACTATTGGAAGGACAACGTAATGTAATGATTGGTATTGATGATGATAAGATTGTTTATGTACCTTTCGCTAAAGCTATAAAGAACGACAAGCCTATAGACAGAGAATTGGTGAACGTACTTCATGAACTTTCTATCTAATTTTTATCCACCACAGGTACACAAAAAACGCAGATTATAATTATTCATTAAATCTGCGTTTTTTATGTTACCTGTAGTAGTAGGAAAACCTTATTTCAAGGTTGAGAAATAAGCATCCAATAACTTTTTGGCAGCAACAAACGAAGTCAGTTTGCCATTCAGCACCTCTTCCTCTTTTGCAGCCAACATAGAAATTATCTTTTCATTATTATAGAAACTATCACGCAAATGCTCGTTGATAGACTCATACATCCAATACTTAGCCTGTTCATTTCTGCGATATTCAAAATACCCATTCGCTTTCACAAAAGCGAAGTATTCATAGATCATATCCCAGATTTCTTTAATTCCAATACCATAAAAGCCGGAATACGTCATTACTTTAGGACTCCAGCCCGAATCAGGAGCAGGAAACAAATGTAAAGCATTACGGAAATGACTGGCAGCCAGTTTTGCTTTCTCAATATTGCTGCCGTCAGCTTTATTGATAACGATTCCATCCGCCATTTCCATGATACCTCTCTTAATCCCCTGCAATTCATCACCAGTACCGGCCAGTTGGATCAGCAAAAAGAAATCCACCATAGAATGCACTGCTGTTTCGCTCTGCCCTACTCCAACCGTTTCAACAAAAATCTTATCAAAGCCCGCCGCCTCACAAAGTATGATCGTTTCACGAGTCTTACGAGCTACTCCTCCCAACGAACCTGCTGACGGACTAGGCCGTATAAAAGACTTCGGATGGACAGATAGTTTCTCCATGCGGGTCTTATCTCCCAAAATACTGCCTTTAGAACGCTCACTACTGGGATCAATAGCTAAAACAGCTAATTTTCCTCCCTTCTCAAGCACATGCAATCCAAATACATCAATAGATGTACTCTTGCCGGCACCGGGCACACCACTGATACCGATTCGCATAGAATTTCCGGAATAAGGCAGACACTTCTCTATCACTTCCTGGGCAATAGCCTGATGTTCCGGTTTTACACTCTCCACTAAAGTAACCGCCTGACTCAATACGGTCACATCACCTTTTACGATGCCTTCTGCATATTCACCTACGGAAAACTCACGACGACGAGGTTTTTTACGTAGTTTCAAATAAGGATTCACAATAGATGGTTGCTCAATACCTTTGTTCACTGTCAATCCCTTATATTCTTCACTATTTTCAGGATGTTCCATAGCTATTTTTTTGAGGTTACTTTTACTTTAATAATTATCTTCGGATTGTTAGGATCATTGGTTATCATCAGGACACGCGGAGTACCCTTTACTTTCTTCAAATTTTGACCGAAAGCAGTAATCTTCAACTTGGTAGACGCACCCGGTTTCAAGACACGTTTCTTCAACTGGACCCCCAAAGCAGAATTGAACACCTGCAAATCACGAATTTCCAGATTAGATTTTCCTACATTTTTAATAATAATCGTATGTGCTTTCTTTTCATCACTTTCCAGTTCTCCCATCTGCAACTCTTCGGCAGAAAGATGAATGGCAGGCGGATTCAAGCGTTCCTGCTGACTGATATGTGAGAAATCCGGCAACAATACGGCAGAAACCGGAATTTCATTTTCTTCTCCCACCTTATCTCCCAGGAAACGGGAAAGATAAACAGACGCCGTTGTCAAACCCAGTTTAGGTAACTTTTCCGTATCAAGAGTTATCTTGATTTTACCTGTACGTCCTCTTCCCAGTTTTTCCGGAATGGCAACAGCACTGAGGTAAGGAGGCAAATGCATCAACACAGGGGTGTATAACCTATCTGACGTATTGGCAACCAACAGTTCCATAGTTGGTTTATCCCCTTTATTAGCATCTTCAAATTCTATTTCCTCCTTATTCAAACGGATAGCTCCAATCTGAAAAGGATGAGTGAAAGTATAGTTTTTAGGATCGGCAGTCACTTCTCCCCGAATAGCCAGATAGATAGGTTTATTGGAGGCATTGCAATAAATGCCTACGCTCTTCTGAAAACGTCCGATGGCTTTGGCGTCAAAAGTAGAACTGACACTCCCGGTCTTTCCCGGGGCAATCGGTTCTTTGGTCCAATCAGCAACCGTGCAGCCACAAGAAGTTGTCACATTAGATATCACTAAAGGTTTATCTCCTTTATTAGTGATTTTAAAGGTAGCCGTCACCGGATTTTTCCATAAAATAGTTCCAAATTCATGCGTTGTCTTATCAAATAATGCTTTGGGTTGTGCCTGTACTCCCAAAGTCACTCCCATTAACAAACTTACTATCAGTATAATATGTTTCATACAATTATTTTATGCTTTTTAGATAGCAAAGATAGACAAAAAACATCCTTTACCCATTTTTTCAGCCTATAATTTATTTTATCTTATGAATAACCTTTATCTTTGTCCCGCATTAAAAATCAGATAAATTATGAAAATAGTAAAACATTACTGGTTCATTGCCATTGCATTGATTACAATGATAAGTTTTTCTTCATGTGAAAGCGATGAAGAAAGAGGATTTGATATTTCAGGATTATACGGTAAGACTTGGTGGGGCGAAATGGGATTTGAGGACCCATACGGAGAACGGCTTTACAGTTATATTACATTCACCTCAGGTGCTTTCCCGGATCATGGTGTAGGTACGGAAGAACGCTGTTACTATGATGATGAACTTTATAGGGTATATAAGTTTGACTGGGAAATTCAAAACGGTTGGTTATATCTATATTATTCAGATGGTTATACATTTATAATTGAATATCCATCCGTTTCAGGCCGCTATTTTTATGGCACGGCTGAAGATGGTTTTGAAATAAGATTAGAATGGGTGGACGGCAGAAGCATAAGAAAAAAAGTAAGTTAGCAAGCTAACTTACTTTTTATGAAATCACACAACTAATTCCAGACATCCTGTTTCTCTATTCCACCATCACCCGATATCCTCCCGTATGCCCTCCGAATTCCGGAGCATAAGCAGACTGAACAGTTGCAATTCCAACCTGATATTCTCCTGTCCGGTTCACATACACCTGATACTCTATCACATAAGTTCCTTTTCTCATCTGATCGATAAAGAACTGGGTCGAAGCATCTTTGGTAGCCTGATAATATCCCAGCCCGTTGCTCCAACAAAATCCCGAAACTGCCTGTAACGGTTCCATACAAGCTGCACGGTCATCCTTGATCTGAACAAAATCCATATCACGGTCAGCCTTTACAGTCAGGCGAACGGTAATCTTATCGCCAACCTTTAACGGAGCTGATTCATTCAAAGCCTCATCCCCTTTATATAATTGACGGCTGACAGACAATCCGTTTCCCTGCCCGCTAATTTGATCCATACTTTCCAGATATTGGGCATAAACGGCTCCCCAACCCATTCCGGCTCCTTCTTTATCCACCCTTATTTTCTTGATATTCATCACATCACCGGACATCGTCTTCTTGATATAACCGATGGCATCATCTGCCGAAGTCCGGATCACTTCTTTACCTAAAGTAATCTCTACTCCTCCTGTATTTGCCAATAAATCCGAAGTTCCTGTAGCCATCAATACATACACCGCATCAGCCGTAGCTATCGGCGTTTCCCAAGTCTGTGTCTGTTTCTGCTTCAACAGCCAGCGTTTCATTTCATCAATAGCTTTCGTATCTTTTGTTATACGCTGTATAGCTTCCATAGCAGCCACTTCAGTCGGAATTTTATAACTGAACCATGAATATCGGGCTTTAGGAGTATCAAAGTAACGCCCCATTTCATCCGTCACAACAGAATACTCCATCAATGACTGCATAAACAACTTGGCCTCTGCCACCTTACCGGCTTGCTGCAAGATGATAGCTCCCAACGCCTTTCCATAAATCGTCAGTTCTTTTCCCTCACCGGACAACTTGTCTATGAAATACCGGTTCACCTTTTCATCAACCGGAGCCTTGCCATCCAAAGCGCAGATATACAAATACCTGAGAACCTGTTCTGACGGACGGATACCGACAGCCCCTTTCTTTTCAGCTTCTTTCATAGACTTATACTCTTCGGCAGCCTGCTTGCTAAATACTCGAACCCTTTTTGAATCATAGGCTGCATCCGGCTGTCAGCATCCTGAGGAGTCAATGCATTCAGCCGGACAAGCATTTCCATTACCTGAGTGGTTACATAGCGGCTGCCTTGCATACCTTTATACCAACTCCATGCGCCATCGGCATTTTGCAATTCTCCCAGTTTCTCTACAGAAACAGCCAGTTGGCTATTCATTGTATTCAGGTCAAACAAAGTGGCGATACGCTGTTTTTGTTCGGCTTCATTGGTAGCTTCTGTCAGCCAGGGAGTTTCAGCCAGCAGGATATTTTTCAGTTCCTGATTCTTTTGCAGATTGCTCATAAAAGTCTCCTTCGTGCCACCTTGAGCCTTCCAGCTATCAAAGACTTGCTTGATACGGGGATTTTCTTTGACTATATATGCAGCCAATGAATGGGCATAATAAGCGGTAGCCCAGGAAAGAGCATCTTCATTCTGAGGATGAGCCACTACAGGCAAAGCCTGCACGGCATACCAAGCCGGATGGGCAGTAAATTCTACGGTCAACCGTTGTTCAGAAGCCGTTTTGCTATGCTTGTTAAACAGGTTTTCCAAAGAGAAAGTATGCGCACCTTCCCCATTCACGTTCAGAGAAACGGTTTCCGTCACCCACTGTTTGTCTGTCAGAACGGGGATGTAACGCTGTTCTCCATCACTGAAGGTATCTCCATCCGCTACCATCCGGCATGCCATTACCGCATATTTGTCACTCACTTCAAAAGCAAAGTTCACATGCCCGGTTTCTCCTCCCTTCATATCGAACTTCTGTTTTTGTGAATAGAATACCTTTTCTGTTTCCGGATTAAACAATTCCATGCGGACAGTCCCTTTCACCCCCTTGTCCGACAGATTCATCAGTGAAGCGGCAATATTCGCTTTATCTCCACGCGGACAAAACGGGGCATATTAGGTTGAAGCATAAACTCCTTGCTGGCAGTAGCGGTAGCTTCTATTTTTCCATAATCCACATTCTGGGTATGTGCCAAGCCCATAAACTTCCATCGGGTAAGGCTCTCGGGCAATACAAAGGAAATACTGACTTCACCTGTTTCATTGGTGCGGAGCTGTGGATAAAAGAATGCCGTTTCCGCAAAGTTTTCACGTATCTGTATATCACCTGTTTCTGCCAGTTCTTCAGAACTACCCATTTCTGCCTTTTCCTGTGCAGACGTCTCTACCATTTCTTCCTGGAGCACCATATCAGTAACAGCCTCCTGGTTCATCACAGCATTTGCGGCACTCCTGCCTCTAATCTTCAAAGCTCCTGTAAGAGTGGCACGAGGACTGCCGCCTCCGTAACCTACCACCACAGCCTCCATTCTTCCTGTAGATGGAATGATCAATTCACTATATTCCAAAGGAACCGCACGGAACCTCTTCAACGGGAAATCAACATACAAATAAGCATTCCGCATATAGGATGTATTCCAATAAGTCAAAGGAACCACACAATGAAAGTCCACTCCAAAGTCCAGCTTATGTGCACTATAGATTTTATCCAGAGAAGCATCATACATGGTAGCCAGCATTTCAGCCTCAGCCGGACGTCCATCCGGATAAAGTACCGTCAGTTTCCATTCCTCTTGCTGTCCCGGACGGAGTTTGTCACGGAACGTAGTCCATTTCAGCTGCAACTTCTTCTCAGGGCCGGTTTCATAATCCGTGCATTATGACTGTAAAGTCTGCCGTCTTTCACAAATGCCATACTTACCAGAATGCCGTCACCATATTCCTTCTTATAAGGGAAGCGAAAACTGATTACCGAGTCCGAAAGCTGTATACGTTTGCTTTCCAAGCGCTTATTGCCTGCAAACACATCATAAAGCAGATAGACATTCTTTTCGCTGCTACCTATATATATAGTAGCTGGAGATGCTGCATCAAATTCCAGACCATCCTGATAGAACCAATCCGTTATCACGAAAGGCGGACGCTTGTCGTTCAATGAGAACAAAAGGAAATTCTTAGATGCCGTACACTCTCTGCCTTGTGTATCCTTAGCCGAAAGCTTCAAACGATAATTACCGGAAGGCAGGGCATAAATAGCCTCAGGAATAAAACTCTTGTTAGCTTCCACCGTACCGGTCAATACCTTTCTGCCTTCTTTTTCCTGACCGTCTTTCTGCTTCTCCATCTCGACTACCTGATAAGTAACCAGAGTATCTACCGGCTCACCCGAAAGATTCATGGCTGTCAGTTTTATTTCCAACTTCTTTTCTTTAACCAAATTATCGGGCAGATTATCCATATTCAGCACCATTGAAGTGCTTCCTAAAGGCAATGACAAATTAGCTTGCTGTGTCTCACCTGCACCATCCGTCACATCCGCCTGTATGTTGTACGTATAATACCACAACGGAGATTCTCTCCTGTCCGAGTCTATTTCAAAATGCACCGGAACGGTGAACTTACCATCCGCATCGGTCATTGCCTCTCCCTCCCAACGGGCTGAACCTCTGCCCATAAACCGCCAGAACCAAGCATAGGAACGGGATATATTATAGTGTACCCTGGCATTCTGCACAGGCGCACCGGCAAAAGTCTTTGCCATACCCGCCACTTCTATAGAGTCACCCACTTGATACTCCACTTTCACGGGTTCAAACGTGACATCAAAGGTGGGACGTTTATATTCTTCTACCTTAAAACTGACAGAAGTATCGGCCGCACGCAAGCTAAAATAACCGGTCAGGCAAGGAGAGGGCAAAACAAATTGTCCGCTGAACGAACCAAAACCATTCGTCCATACTTCTACTTTTCCTGTTTCATTATTATTCGCATCATATAGGGATACCGTATATTTTTTATCCGCAAGCACACGCGTAGAATCCTTTTCCATTTCATAAGCCAAGCCGGATACATATACGGTTTGACCGGGACGGTAAATGGATCGGTCGGTAAATAATTGCAAAACTTCTTTTTTCTTGCTCTCTTTATAGTAATAATCGTTTTTCCAAAGATTCAAGATGGGCATCGCATTATCAGCCGCCGTATGTGCATTATACCAGTATTTGTTACTATTCAGGAAATCCAGTTTCAAAGTACCCTGTTTATCCGCCTGATAGGTCTGTTGAGGAGAATAGCCTCCTCCCTTCTCCGTATAAATGGTTACTTCCGCCTCAGAAACAGGCTGTCCGCTCACTGCATCTACCACCACCAGTTCCAACGTACCATCCGGCAGAGGACGATAAATGGTCTTTAAAGCGGTGACATTCATTAATGTTCCGTCCGAAACGCCCTTCTTCCCATCGGGCACTGCCTTTAAGAAATAAATTCCCGCTTGAGGAGCCTGTATGGTCAGGGTGGTATCGATATTCAAATAATCTGTAGTAGGTTTCAAAGAAAAATGCTCCTCGCGTTGCAAACGGGCATATTTACTTTCAAAATGGGTGGTTCTGTTCTGCAATACGGCAGAGGTAACGGGTAAATTCACCTTATATAACTGCAAAGTGATGCCGGTAAGGTTTTTATAATTTACTTTCACCGACTGCTGTTCACCAGGATAAGCCGTAGCTATTTCCAGTGAAAGGCTTGCATTCAGAATTTCCTTTTCTATATTCTTCAGTTGGTTGATACCTTCGTAACGGGGGTATCCGGCTATTCCTTCACGAACTATCCGCAAGCGCTCTACCTGATTATTTTGATACTGTAGGAATTGTGCCAAAGCCAGATAAGCTTCAGGGACTGTTTTCACAGCCGGATAAGTATGAATCCACTTCCGGAGTTCCTGTTGGCATACGTCATTCGAGAAGTTTCCGGAAAAATTGCGGTACAGGTAATTCAATGCATCCACAGCGGTCAGCAACCAACCCTCGCGCTCCGTTTCCGTATCATATGCTTTCAGCAAGGACTGATAAGCCTGCATGACAGCTGCTGTCAAGTCACAATCAGAGACAGGAACAAACTGATAAGTAACAAACTTATCCATATCCGTCATATCCGCAGGCAGACTGTTTGTCTGATTTGCTTTAGCAGCCGCCTGCCACCTGTACTGCTGCATGATTTGTATGGCACGACGTGCCAACAAGTTGTACAGATTATCACGAAAATACCGTTTACTAGCCTCTCCCACTCTCACCATAGATCTCAATTTCTCGACCGGGACAAGCAATAACCGGTCTTTATCCTTGAGAGAGGCCTGCAAATAGCCCAATCCCTTTTTTACGTCGGCAGACATGGTCATTTCACCCAGAATGGAATACAATATAGCTTTGTCTTCCACACTGCCGGTTTGGGAAGCCCATTGTTCCAAACCATTCATATCTACCTTCAAGCTATCGGGAGTTAAAAGGGAACGGTACTGCATGGCAGTGAGATAGGCTTTCATCATTTGCGGTACATTCTGTTCCGCTTTTGCTTTATCGTAGATTTTCATTGCTTTGGAAATGACCGATTGGGGCAGATCCTTTCGTTCCAACACCTCCAGTTCTTTCCACAAATTGTCATAGGTTTGTGCCTGTATAGGAGCAAATACGCTCATTACCAGTAACACTATCAAAGATAAATAACGAATTTTCATATCTACAATCTTTTAGTTCATACTAAGTCTTCTTTAACAAAGAAACGAAATAGATGTTTAAAGACTGCATACGTTTTAATTAAAATAACTAAAACAGAAAAGGAAAGATCTTTCAGCGCAGCCAAAGCAGACGTTGCAGCACCAGTCTTTTATAGGGTTTCTTCATGTCTTCGGGCAGGAAGGAAACATCTATCAGTTCCATCCATTTAATGATGGAACGTCGGAATTTCCGGGCGATGTTCTCTATTACCTTGCCACTGACCCCCGATGCGATTATCGACTTCTCGAAATCGCTTCTCCATATTTTCCTTTTTTTCCCATTAAGAGTCAATGCCAATTCCTCCGTATCCTCGGGCATGACAATAACCGTGGACAGCAAATCGTATGCAGCGTCAGACTATAGCCCATCCCCGTGTCATACAATGAAAAGTTCTTCAAGTGCATATCCGAGTTTCCCACAATCCACGAGAACACCACCACTTCCCAGAAATTCACCAGATCAAGCTGCGGCACTGCAGAATACTTCTTGATAGTCTTGGCTATCTGCTCATACGAGCCCTTATATTTGTATTCGGTGAGACGTTCCGTCAACTGGCACATGTCCTCCATGGCAATCTTTCCACCATCCGGGCGACGGTCTATGCGCCGGGTGATGTACCCCAATTCGCCATCAGCAAAACGCACCAGCCCATGGGGAACCACCGCTATTTTGGCTGCTTCCGCCATGTGCATGGTCAAATCCTCCAGTTCAGGTAATGCCCGGTAAAAATCAGTCTGGGGCTTTAAAATAAACTTTCCCCACAAGCCCACAATAGTAAAACGGTCCGGCTCGTTCTTTCCGCCGAGATTCACATCGAGCGACAATTTAGCCTGCACACCTGTCAGCGTAGTCTGTGCCCTCACTACCTGCTTGGCCAGTTCGCCTATTTCACTCCGTACGTAAGGCAACTGAGGCGCCTGACGAGTACCGAAAAGTTTCCGGGCACAAGCCGGATGATAGTCCACCTGACCTTCCTTCAGTTCCTTATAACAATACAAACACCTTTCCATCATGTTTCCGGTTTATCAGGTTCATCCTCTACTACACTTACTGCCCCGATGCAATCCTTGCAACAGGCCAGCAACAGCGACATACGGTCGCGCCGGTTTATCTTCCAACTGTTTTCGGCAATGTTCAGCAACCATCCTTCGGGTATCAGGCCGTCAAAGAACGGGAACAAGACGGTGTCGTGATAGGGTTTGTCCGTCAGTGGCAGTGTCAGACTGACGCTTCCGCCTTGCCGGAACGCAAGAATCCGGCATCATAGGCAAAGGTGAAACCATTCTCATCTTCCGTCAACAACCCTGCATAGATATCATTCAAGTATATTTTTCCCCTTCTCATGCGCTATGCTCCTTTCCTAAGGGCACAGCCCCTACTTCATGTCCGAAGAGGGCAAGCACCTGGTTTACCTTGTCTATCCGCAAAGTCTGCTTTCCTTGCTCCAACTCGCGCACAAAGCGAAGCCCCACTCCCGCCTTAGCCGCCAAATCTACTTGCGTAAGTCCGAACCGCTTACGCATTTCTTTTACAAACAATGACAATGAATCACTCATAATTACACCCTTTAGGGTACAAATATAGCAAAAGCTTCGACAATTACACTAATGGGTATAATTTATTAGTTTCTTTCGTATAATATACCGAAAGGGTGCAAAGTATTAGCCCGGGCCGACGCATTACGGAAAACCAGGAGTATTCAGCAAATTTGTGATACAAGAAAAAAGGAAAGGAAAATTCCTTCAAAAGCTTCAGCCTCTCCGCAAACCCTTTGCCAGTGGGCATTCCGGCTGAAGAATTACACCAGAAAAAGCTTCAGCCCGAAGAAAAATCCTTCAGCCGCACCCTCTTGGGGTATGCATACTCCGCACAGATTGGTTCCCCAATGCTTCAAAAGTCCTATATCCAGGCACTTGTCACCGTATCGCACCCCTAAATAAGCAAACTGACACAACCGGAAACATATTCTCTTTCATCAGAATAAGTTTGTATTTTCTGTCCATCACCTAGGTGAACACGCCATCCCACTCTGGTGAAGATCCATTGTCACCTGTGTGAAACGGCTGCTTCACTAAGGTGAAGCAATAAAGCCATTACGGCACAAAGCAAACTCTTCCTAATAGTAACATCATTTCCAACAGGCATAAAAACACTAGAAAAAATGAACTTACACAGAGACACATCCCGAACAGCCAAAACTGAAGCTTCCATAATCGAGCTGAAGAAATTTCCAAAGGCAATCCTTCAGCCACTTCGCCCTATTGACGGGCTTTTGCGGAGAGGCTGAAGCTTCTGAAACAAAAAACAGGGCAATGTCCCCGGAGGCACTGATAATCACCTCAATGGTAGCAGAAACCGACAAGTGTACACATGAAGCGGCAACTTCCGAATAAAATAAGCCCACTCCCGCAGTATATAGCCGGAAATATTGTATATTTGCTCTGTACAAAAAGAAATAGAACCACTATGAAGAAAGAAGAATTAATGCGGAAAGCCATTGAGCTTTCTATAGAGAACGTGGCAAACGGCGGCGGACCCTTTGGAGCTGTAATTGCCAAAGATGGTGAAATCATTGCGACCGGAGTCAATCGCGTCACTTCTCAATGCGACCCTACCGCCCATGCGGAAGTCAGCGCCATCCGTGCGGCGGCAACCAAACTGGGAACATTCAACCTGAGTGGGTGTGAAATTTATACTTCGTGTGAGCCGTGTCCCATGTGCCTGGGAGCCATTTACTGGGCACGACTGGATAAAATGTATTATGCAAACAACAAGACGGATGCCAAGAATATAGGTTTTGATGACTCTTTTATCTATGATGAGTTAAGCCTGAAACCTTCGGCACGCAAGCTGCCCTCCGAAATTCTTTTGGCGGAAGAGGCAATAAAGGCATTCCAACAATGGACAGAGAAAAGTGACAAAGTGGAATATTAATTAATAGAAAGGCGCGGACGAAATCCCTATCATCCGCGCCCGAAATCTTTATAAGATCTTAAAGACTATTCTTTTACCGGCGTATTTTCCAACGTAGCTACTACGAAATCATAGAACTTACCTACAGAAGGAATAAAGCAGCGTTCATCCGGTGAGTGAGGAGAACGCAAGGTAGGACCGAAAGAAATCATATCCAAGCCGGGAACTACCGCACCGATGATACCGCATTCCAAACCGGCATGAATCACTTTCACAGCAGGTTCTTTACCGAATTGTGCCTGATAAGACTCCTTCATCGCTTTCAGAATAGGAGAATCCACATTGGGCTCCCAGCCTGAATAACCACCTGAACGGGTCACTTCCATGCCTGCCATAGAGAAACAGCTTTCCAATGCAGTATTCAGATAATCCTTCATCGAGTCACGCGAGCTACGGGCCAAGATTTTTATCTCCGCCTTGCCACCACCGATAGAAACGATAGCCAGATTAGAAGAGGTTTCTACAGTATCGGGGATAGTAGGAATCATACGCATTACCCCATTTTGACAAGCATAAATGGCATCCACCAGATTATCTTTGATTTCATCGGGAACCATCATCTTCGGCAATTCCACACGTTCTGCCTTGAAGCTGATCGGAGTTTCGTGTACATGATACTCTTCATTCCACAACGCTTCGCACTCCTTCACATAGTCCAGTACGTCCGCTTCTTCATCAGCCGGCACTGTAATAACGACTTCACATTCACGAGGAATCGCGTTACGCATATTGCCACCTTGCCAGGAAACCAGACAAGCCTCATCGTAAGTAATCACCTGATTCATGAAACGAGCCATCAGCTTGTTGGCATTGGCACGTCCTTCATTGATTTCCAATCCGGAATGACCACCGCGCAGCCCTTTCAAGGTAACTTTCAAAGCGATGTCAGCCGGATCTGTTTCCACTTCTTTATATTCCAACACAGCTGTCAGGTCTTCTCCGCCTGCACAACCGATATACAATTCTCCTTCTTCTTCCGAATCCAGATTCAACAGAATATCACCGTCTACCATTCCCGCTTTAAGCCGAACGCACCGAACATACCTGTTTCCTCGTCGGCAGTAATCAGTGCCTCCAACGGACCATGTTTCAGCGTCTTGTCTTCCATGATAGCCATGATAGCGGCAACACCCATACCATCATCAGCTCCAAAGTCGTGCCTTTAGCTTTCACCCAATCTCCGTCAATGTAAGTTTCGATAGGATCATTTTCAAAATCATGTGCTGTATCGTTATTCTTCTGAGGAACCATGTCCATGTGTGCCTGAAGAATCACCTTCTTGCGGTTTTCCATCCCCGGAGTGCAGGCTTGCGATAAATGATATTACCGGCTTCATCCTGGAATGACTCTACGCCTACACTTTTTCCAAAGTTCAGCAAGAACTCTTGAACCTTCTTCAAGTAGCCCGAAGGACGGGGAACCTGAGTCAATGAATAGAAATGCTTCCACACATTCTGCGGAGCGAGAGAGAGAATTGTACTCATAACTTCTTAGTTTTATTTGTGAACGGCAAAGCCGCTAATCCATATATACCCAACAAAATTAATAAAAAAGTTTGTATTCCATGCACTAATAAGGCAAAAATTCCCGCATCTTCTTTTCCTACTCCATAGAGCATCATCATCGTTATGACAGCAAAATGCCACGGACCCGCCCCATTAGGAGTCGGAACCACTACCGCAATGCTACCTACGGCAAACATCACCAATCCTGCCATCACACCTAAATCATCAGAAAAATCGAAACAAAAGAAGGAAACATAGAATTGCAGGAAATAGCAAGTCCAAATGCCAACGGTATAAAGAATGAACAGAGGCATCCGCTTTACATGACGCAAAGACAGCACACCCACCCACACATTATGGAGAATGCCTTTCACTTTGGCAAAGACCGTCACATTCCTGATCAGAAAAAAGGCCAGTACCAATACAGCCAACACACAGATGATAGTAATATAGAAATGCCCCGAAGTAAAGACCTGTGCCAAAACCGTGGTATCCGTGCCGGTTTCTTTAAAAAAAGTATCGAACACTCTTGCCTGCATTATAAGAGTTACCCCTGTAATCAACGACACACACAGCGTATCAATCAACCGTTCCGCAACCACCGTACCCAGCGATTTGGAAAAAGATGTACCATCATATTTAGCCAACACCCCGCAACGGGAAATCTCACCTACACGGGGAACAACCAAGTTGGCGGCATAAGACACAAAGATGGCATACACACAATCGGATGTTTTGGGATACTCGCCCAACGGAGCCAGCGTAAGCTTCCACCGCCAGCCACGAAAAATATGACTAAACACGCCAAACACTAATGACACTAACATCCACCAATAATTCATTCCTCCATCCAAGACCTCCCATACCCGGGAAAAATTGAATCCGTGATACATCCATATCAGTATTGCAGCCCCCAAAAATAACGGAAATGCAATCTGCAAACCTTTATTTATAATCTTTTTTAATCGAGTTCGTTCCAAAATCTGTGTATATTAATTTAGAATGTTTACCTTTGCACGATGCAAAGATACTATCTTAGCGAAATAAACCTATTTATAAACGATAGAAAAATAACGGAATGGGATTAGTAAAGCCAAAAAAATTTCTAGGACAACACTTCTTGAAAGATCTCAGTATTGCAAAAGATATAGCCGATACAGTAGATGTGTGCCCTGACTTGCCAATTTTGGAAGTAGGACCGGGGATGGGGGTACTAACCCAGTTTATTATGCAGAAAAACCGTGCGGTAAAAGTGGTGGAACTGGACTATGAATCTGTAACCTATCTCCGTGAGAACTTTCCTGCCTTGGAAGATAATATCATTGAAGACGACTTTTTGAAACTGAACCTCGAAAAATTATTTGACGGGAAACCTTTTGTTCTGACCGGCAACTACCCTTATAATATATCCAGCCAGATATTCTTTAAAATGCTGGATTACAAAGACCTGATACCCTGTTGTACCGGAATGATCCAAAAAGAAGTGGCCGAACGCATTGCCGCCGGTCCCGGAAGCAAGACATACGGCATTCTCAGTATCCTGATACAAGCCTGGTACAAAGTAGAATACCTGTTCACCGTACACGAACATGTATTCAATCCGCCTCCCAAGGTGAAAAGTGCGGTCATCCGTATGACACGCAATGAAACGACGGAACTGGGATGCAATGAAAAATTGTTCAAGCTCATTGTAAAAACAACATTCAACCAACGGCGTAAAACTTTGAGAAATTCTATTTCTTCCATTTTAGACAAAGAGAATCCATTGAGCGCAGACCTGATTTTCAACAAACGCCCGGAACAGTTGTCTGTATCAGAATTTATCGAACTGACTAACAGAGTGGAAGCGGCACTGAAAAATAAAACGGATATAGTTTACAGTAACGATATCGCCCGAAAAGGAACAAACAAGAAAGAATAACACCTATTTATTATATTAACGGAAGAGTAGGATGAATAAAGAGGAATTAGAAAAAGTAGAGCAGCTGATCGAGCAAAAAGACTCAGAGCAACTTAAGGACTTGCTTGCCGGTCTACATCCTGCCGACATAGCAGAGCTGTGCAATGAACTGGATGCGGAAGAAGCACGGTTCATATACCTGTTACTGGACAATGAGACTGCCGCCGACGTCCTTATCGAAATGGACGAAGACGCCCGTAAGGAATTCCTGGAAATCCTTCCCTCTGAAACAATCGCCAAACGGTTCGTTGACTACATGGATTCGGATGATGCCGTGGACATTATCCGTGAAATGGACGAGGACAAACAAGAAGAAGTCCTCTCACACATTGAAGACATAGAACAAGCCGGAGACATTGTCGATTTGTTGAAATATGACGAAGACACTGCCGGTGGATTGATGGGTACCGAAATGGTAATCGTAAACGAAAACTGGAGTATGCCCGAATGTCTGAAGGAAATGCGCATCCAGGCGGAAGATATGGACGAAATCTATTATGTATATGTAGTAGACGATGACCAGCGGCTGCGCGGTGTGTTCCCGTTGAAGAAAATGATCACCAGCCTTCCGTATCCAAAGTGAAGCACGTGATGAGGAAAGAACCGATATCCGTCCATGTAGATACCCCTATAGACGAAGTGGTACAAACCATTGAAAAATATGACCTGGTCGCGTTCCGGTAGTGGACAGTATCGGACGCCTGGTAGGACGGATTACGGTAGACGATGTGATGGACGAAGTACGTGAACAGGCTGAACGCGACTACCAGCTGGCATCAGGTTTGTCACAAGACGTGGAAACAGACGATAATGTATTCCGCCAGACTACAGCCCGTCTGCCCTGGCTGCTCATCGGCATGATAGGCGGAATAGGCAACTCCATGATTCTGGGCAACTTTGACAGTACTTTTGCCGCACATCCCGAAATGGCCCTCTATATCCCCCTTATCGGCGGAACAGGCGGTAACGTAGGAACACAGTCCTCGGCACTTATCGTACAAGGACTGGCAAACAGCTCGCTGGATGCCCAAAACACCTGGAAACAAATAGTAAAGGAATCTGTAGTGGCCGTAATCAATGCTACTATTATTTCTATGCTGGTATATATCTATAATTTCATCCGTTTCGGGGCAAGTGCACCGTGACTTATTCGGTTTCATTCAGCCTGTTTGCAGTAGTCATGTTCGCTTCCATCTTTGGGACCTGGTTCCTATGACACTGGAAAACTAAAAATAGATCCGGCCATCGCTACAGGTCCGTTCATATCCATCACCAATGACATTATAGGTATGATGCTTTATATGGGCATCACCGTATTACTATCCTGACACGTTTCACTACAGATTACATAGATTGAAATTCAGAGAAAAACAGATTCACACAGAAACCGGCAAAGAATCACAATAAAAGAGAATCTGTATGAATCTATGTAATCTGCAGTGCATTTATCCCCCTTGATTCTCCTATTTTCTCCACTTTTAAGGATTTTCCTAAAAAAATCGGGAAAAACAGTATGAAGTTCTAATTTATTTCTTTTAATTTGTAAATTGTTGTTATAACAAAAACGCTTACTTTAAAAATCTATACGATGGACTCGAATGAAACTATCCGCCCTTTAACCGAAGTTCCAGTGGAACAGACATCTGAAACTTTGGTATCATCTTCCGCTACTGCAGAAGAAAATAACGCTACGTATGTACCTAAACAAACGAAAGAAGAGGTCATCGAACGTTTAAAAGAAATCAACGAAGACGCTGCAATGCAGACAAACAAGAGTTGGATTTATTGAAACAGAACTTCTACAAGCTGCACAAGGCTGAGCAAGAAGCCGCCCGTAAGGCATTTATTGATGGCGGAGGTGCTCCTGAGGCATTTATTCCCCAACCGGACGATGCTGAAAGCCGTTTCAAAGATATCATGAGCTCTATCAAAGAGAAAAGAAGCGCCATACAAGCAGAACAAGATAAAGAAAAAGAAGATAACCTGGTGAAAAAGCTCGCCATTATCGACCGCTTGAAAGAACTTGCCGAATCTCCCGAAGATGCCAACAAAGCATACAATGAATTCAAGAAACTGCAACAGGAATGGAACGATATAAAACAGGTGCCGGCTGCCAAAGTCAATGAACTCTGGAAAAATTATCAGCACTATGCAGAAAAGTTCTATGACTTGATAAAGTTGAACAACGAATTCCGTGAGTATGATTTTAAAAAGAACCTTGAAATAAAGACTCATCTTTGTGAAGCCGCAGAGAAATTGGCTGATGAAGAAGATGTGATTTCCGCTTTCCATCAATTACAAAAGTTACATCAGGAATTCCGGAATACGGGTCCTGTTGCAAAAGAATTGCGCGAAGATATCTGGACCCGGTTCAAAACCGCCTCTACAGCCGTAAACCGTCGTCACCAGCAACATTTCGAAGCCTTAAAAGAAAAAGAGCAACGTAACTTGGATGAAAAGACCGTAATCTGTGAAATTGTGGAAGCAATGGAATACGATACGTTCACTACCTTCCAAGACTGGGAAAACAAAACTCAGGAAATCATTGCTTTGCAAGCCAAATGGAAAACAATTGGTTACGCACCTCAAAAAATGAACGTGAAGATATTCGAACGTTTCCGTGCCGCTTGTGATGAATTTTTCAAACGCAAAGCCGAGTTCTTCAAGTCCATCAAGGAAAGTATGGCAGGCAATCTGGAAAAGAAGAAAGCATTATGTGAAAAAGCAGAAGCACTAAAAGAAAGCACAGACTGGAAAGCAACTGCTGATATTCTAAGCAAATTACAAAAGGAATGGAAAACAATTGGTCCTGTACCTAAAAAGTATTCGGATGCCGTATGGAAACGATTCATTGCCGCATGTGATTATTTCTTCGAGCAAAAGAACAAGGCGACTTCTTCACAACGCTCAGTTGAACAGGAAAACATGGTTCAGAAAAAGGCGATCATTGAAAAGTTAAATACAATTGACGCACAGGAAACACCGGAAGAAGATGCCGGAAACACCATTCGAGAATTAATGAAAGAATGGAATAGCATCGGTCATGTACCGTTTAAAGAGAAAGATAAATTATACAAGCAATATCATGGTGTCATTGATAAGTTGTTTGACAAGTTGAATCTTTCCGCATCACAGAAAAAATTAAGTAACTTTAAATCAAGCATCAGTAAGGAAGGCAACCTTTATCGTGAACGCGAAAAACTGGTTCGTGCTTACGAAAACATGAAGAATGAAATTCAAACATACGAGAACAATTTGGGCTTCTTGACCAGTTCTTCCAAAAAAGGTAGCAGTTTGGTTACGGAAATGAATCGTAAAGTGGAAAAACTCAAGGCAGACCTAGAATTGATCTTAAAAAAAATAGAGGTGATTGACCAATCAATGAAAGACGAATAAAAACAGTTATAAAAAGAGTTTAATGCAAATGCGTTAGACTCTTTTTTACTAACGTACTACTGATTTTTTGCACCTTTTTCATCCTGCGTGTTTTCATGGCCTACTAAAAAAGACAAATAGAACAATTGAGAGAAAGCAAAACCCCGAATTACTCCCGGATTGGCGTTGCATTGTTTTCAGACTGCCCCGCTTTTTTCATGAGTCTTACGGAAAAATAGAGAGTTGACACCAATTTTGATTGGTCTATTTTTAAGATAGCTAGCCCAAAATGAAAAAAGTTCTTCTAAAATTGCAATTTTAGAAGAACTTTGTCTTTAATAAGTGGTTTATGTGTTGGGATACCAGGATTCGAACCTGGAAAAACAGGACCAGAATCTGTTGTGTTACCATTACACCATATCCCAATTTTCCTATCAAAACACCCGTTTTGATTTTGACGCTGCAAAGATACGGTTTTTTATTTAATCCACAAATTTTTGAAGCTTTTTTTTCTAATCAAGATTCTTTTTTCTCCATTTGCTTTCTTTTCCAGCCTTCCTTATCCTTCTTGACCGTGTATCTTCACTCTAGGCTTAACATAACAATAAAAAGATTCTCTAACTAAAAAAAACAAAAACCGAATATATTTAATGCACATTTTTTCGCTAGAATGAGAAAACCAAGTATCTTTGTGCATTGTTGTAAATACATATATTAGAATAATCAGTTGTTAATAACATTATAATGAACGAAGCAGAGACTTTAGTAAAAAAAATAACAGAAGGCATTCAAGAAAAGAAAGGTAAAAACATTGTAATAGCGGACCTCACCGCCATTGATGATACCATTTGCAGCTATTTCGTAATCTGTCAAGGTAATTCCCCAAGTCAAGTTATAGCTATCGTTGACTCAGTCAAGGAATATGTACATAAAGAAATAGATGACAAGCCTACGGGAATAGACGGACTGAGAAACGCAGAATGGGTTGCAATGGACTACAGCGATGTACTGGTACATGTCTTTTTGCCGGAAACAAGAAATTTTTATAATCTGGAACATTTATGGGCAGATGCCAAACTGACCCAAATTCCTGATCTAGACTAATCCAATACAGAATCAAAATGAGTGAAAATACCAATAATAGACCAAAGATAAACATGCCACGCTTCAATTTGAGTTGGCTGTATGTTATCATTGCCATGAGTTTTGCCATCCTCTATTTTTCCAATCAAGAAGGAGGAATTGACAAACAAATAACATATACCGAGTTTAAAGATATGATAAACAAGGGATATGCCAATAAAATAATTGCATACGATGACAATACGGTAGAAATGTACATTAAACCGGAATTTGTTAAAGATGTATTTAAAAATGACTATAAAAAAGTAGGGCGTAACCCAGCATTGAACGTAGAAATAGGTTCCATGGAGTCATTGGATAAATTCATGGAAAAGGCACAGGAAGAAGGTCACTTTACCGGATCTATCAGTTATGAAAAGAAACGCGACTACTTCGGCGCATTATTTTGGAATATCGCTCCGTTTTTACTATTGATCGGTATCTGGATGTTTGCCATGCGTCGCATGAGCGGCGGAGCAGGGGCCGGAGGCGCCAATCCGTTCAACGTAGGCAAAAGCAAAGCTCAGGTATACGAAAAAGGAGACAAGACTAACCGGATTACTTTTAAAGATGTAGCCGGACAAGCGGAAGCTAAACAAGAAGTGGAAGAAATTGTAGAGTTTCTGAAACAACCTCAGAAATACACGGAGTTGGGAGGTAAGATACCTAAAGGCGCTTTACTGGTAGGCCCTCCGGGAACCGGTAAGACTTTGCTGGCAAAAGCTGTTGCCGGTGAAGCAGATGTACCTTTCTTTTCGCTTTCGGGTTCCGACTTTGTGGAAATGTTCGTTGGAGTAGGTGCATCCCGTGTACGTGACTTGTTCCGCCAGGCGAAAGAGAAAGCTCCTTGTATTATATTCATTGATGAAATTGACGCAGTAGGACGTGCCCGTGGCAAAAATCCAAGCATGGGTGGAAATGATGAACGCGAAAATACATTAAACCAATTATTGACAGAAATGGATGGTTTTGGTTCAAATAGCGGTGTGATCATTTTGGCCGCTACCAACCGTGCGGATATATTGGATAAAGCATTATTGCGTGCTGGTCGTTTTGACCGCCAGATTCATGTTGACTTACCCGACTTAAACGAACGTAAAGAAGTATTTGGAGTACATTTGAAGCCCTTAAAGCTGGATGAAAGTGTCGATCTGGATTTGCTCGCCCGTCAAACTCCGGGATTCAGTGGGGCAGATATTGCCAATGTATGTAATGAAGCAGCACTGATCGCCGCCCGCCATGGTAAGAATGCGGTTGGGAAACAAGATTTTCTAGATGCTGTAGACCGTATTATCGGTGGTTTGGAAAAGAAAACCAAAATCATGACTGCCGAAGAAAAGCGTACTATTGCTTTACACGAAGCCGGTCACGCTACGCTGTCTTGGTTTTTGGAACATGCCAATCCTTTGATTAAGGTAACCATTGTTCCCCGTGGACGCGCATTGGGAGCCGCATGGTATTTGCCCGAAGAACGGCAGATCACAACCAAAGAACAAATGCTGGATGAAATGTGTGCCACTTTAGGGGGACGTGCAGCCGAAGAGCTGTTCACCGGACATATTTCAACCGGTGCCATGAACGATTTGGAACGTGTGACAAAACAATCATATGGAATGATTGCTTACGCCGGAATGAGTGAAAAGTTACCCAACTTATGTTATTACAGCAACGATGAATACTCTTTCAGCAAGCCTTACAGCGAACGTACAGCCGAACTGATTGACGAAGAAGTGAAAAGAATGATCAACGAACAATATGATCGGGCAAAGGCAATATTGTCCGAACATAAAGATGGTCACAACGAGCTGGCCCGTCTGTTGGTTGAAAAAGAAGTAATTTTCGCCGAAGACGTGGAACGCATTTTTGGCAAACGTCCCTGGACCTCACGTTCAGAAGAAATTATGGCTTTAGAAGCTACAGTAAAACCAGTAGAAGTAACCGAAGATTTTGAAGAGAAGAAATCTTCAGATTCTGAGGAAAAGGAAAAAGAAAAAGAAGAAGCATAACATTGTAGAAAGATCTGTCAATCATAATCATGTCATTCTGAATGATATAAAGAGTCTGTAGTAATCCAGATACGGGTTCTTCATTATCACTCAGAATGATTAAACAACAGATCTTCTATTTTGATTTTTGAATCACTTAAGACTAACGACCGTGAAAAGCAATTTCTTACAACGTGCCATAACCGGAATTATTTTCGTTGCAGTACTGATAGGCTGCATAGTGGTGGGGCTGTTTCTTTCGGTATCCTATTTGCCATTATCAGCGCATTGGCTATCAATGAATTCTGTAATTTGGTCAATCATGTAGAAGGAATACAAGTAAATAAACGCATATGTATTCTCAGCGGAATTTTTCTTTTCCTGTGCTTTTTTTATTTTGGAATAGATCCTTCACAAACAGGTATATTTATTCCTTATCTGGCTTTATTCATCTACCTGATGGTCAGCGAACTTTATTTGAAAAAAGAAAATCCTCTGAACAACTGGGCATACGCCATGCTAAGCCAAATGTACATCGCTCTGCCATTTGCTTTGTTGAATGTATTGGCTTTCCACTCGGACGAAACAGCGAGTATTTCACAATACAATGCTATTCTCCCACTATCTATTTTTATTTTTAACTGGGTGAATGATACGGGGGCTTATTGCACGGGGATGCTGTTTGGCAAACACAAACTGTTCGAGCGTATTTCCCCTAAAAAATCGTGGGAAGGTTCTATCGGTGGCAGTGTATTCTGCATCATATCCTCCTTCATACTGGCTCATTTCTTTCCCTTCATGTCCACCGGGGTATGGATTGGACTAGCATTAACAGTAGTAATATTCGGTACATGGGGTGATTTGACGGAATCTTTATTGAAGCGCCGTTTAGGTATCAAAGATTCGGGTAATATTTTGCCGGGACATGGTGGAATGCTCGATCGTTTCGACAGCGCAATCCTCGCTATCCCTGCAGCAGTAGTCTATTTGTATGTAGTTTCTTTATTTTAATTCCGCCAGATCCAAAAGATTAAAATCAGGCGTACTCTTGTCAGTAAGCGGGTAAGAGAAGATATATGTTTTTTCTTCACCGCCTACAGGACGTACCAGCACCTTTAATCCTTTTAATTCACTGTTTTCCGGTGAGTAACTTCCTAATTTGAAAGAAACCAGACCAGGTACCAACCGTCCTTGGCTGCCATTATTGTTATAGCGGAGTTCCAAATGCGCATACCCGTCATTTACCAAAGGAATCATCTCATTGACAACCAGATTGAGAATAGGCCTTTGGGGATTGGGAAAATTCAGCATAAAACGCACATTCATATACTCATTGGAAAACCATATATTTTTAATCTGCACTTTCATATTTCCTATACTATCCATATTATCAGGATTCAGTCCGATAATATCTTGAACAGGTACCATGGCATAGTCATTCAAACGGATATCATAGACAAAACCACTCTCACCAGCTTCCAGAAAGGTATAACTTCCAAAGATACGCTCTCCCGTCTTCAAATCCCGGTAAGGTACAGCATTCTGTACCACCCACAATTTCTCTCCATTATCCAATATAAAATAAGGAGCGTCATACTGAGGTTGCTTTTCTACTGTAGCCATAGCTATAGTTACTGTACTATCGGGATAACTTTCGTCATTGCCACAAGCTGAAAAGGCGAATACTCCGCTAAAAAGAAGTACCGCCCCTAACATCGATGAAAAAAAATATTTCATATTTTCCGGGGTTTAGGTTATTTACCCGAAAGAACAAAAAAACAGCGTGAAAAGTTTATTTCTTCAGTAAGGCCACCATCTTGCGTGCCGCTGCCTCCGAAGCTCCTGCCGGACCTAAAATTTGAATTATACGATCATACTCTTCCAACATCTTATTCCTATATACCTTATTATATAGAAGAGCTTCCAACTCCGAACGTACATTATCTACCGTCATCGTATCGGCTACCAGTTCACGCACCACTTCCTTATCGGCTACCAGATTAACCAACGAAATATATTTCACTTTTAGAATATGCCGGCGAAGAAAAGCGATAAACGTCCCTACCGGAGTATAGTAACACACCACTTGAGGAACACGGAAAAGAGCTGTTTCCAAAGTTGCAGTACCCGAAGTCACCAATGCCGCCTGCGCGTGCTGCAACAGCCTGTAAGTCTGTCCGAAAAT
>ENA-OQCK01000134-OQCK01000134.1-human-gut-metagenome-genome-assembly--contig:-NODE-134-length-42333-cov-2.821566_pt1 | contig 42333 bp, 55 predicted proteins | sample MGYA00242498_ERZ504578 | MGnify/ENA primary metagenome ERZ504578 (study PRJEB26092, sample SAMD00036229) | human gut metagenome | host: Homo sapiens | study: EMG produced TPA metagenomics assembly of...
ATGCCGATCGCGATGACATTGCGATCGTCCTGAGTCAGATGTTTGTTTTTGTTCGTTGCCATATTCATCACCCTTTGTAATGTGTATGATAATAACCAGCGGTTACCTTCATCATAGATATAAAAAAGGATATATGAAAGACTAAATGCAATTGTAAGTGTAAATTCAACTAGATTGTTGTGTAAGAGTCTTTTCTACTTAGCTACTTTGAAAGTGGAATTTAACTTTTCACTTCAGCTTCATGAAAATTTTTTTCAAAACCATATTGACTTCAAAAGTGAATGTCTTTATAATGTATTAAAATATCAATTTTTAATTGGGAAAGTTTATAAAAAATTGAATATGGAAAAGGAGATGTGAAAATGGCATATTATTTTAATGAACCTTCACGTACATTCAGTGAGTATCTTATTGTTCCGGGATATTCCTCAGCAGAATGTACCCCAGCAAACGTTTCTTTAAAAACACCACTGGTAAAATTTAGAAAAGGAAAGGAAGAACCGGAGCTTTCCTTGAATATACCGATGGTTTCCGCAATCATGCAGTCTGTTTCAGGCGAAAAGATGGCATGTGCACTGGCTAGAGAGGGAGGCATTTCCTTCATCTACGGTTCTCAGACAATTGAGAATGAGGCTGCATGGTTCGCCGTGTAAAGGCGACAAAGGCAGGCTTTGTATACAGTGATTCCAATATCCGTCCGGATGCTACGCTGCAGGATGTACTGGATCTGAAGGATGAAACCGGACATGCGACTATGGCGGTTACGGAAGACGGTACACCGGAGGGAAAGCTGCTCGGTATTATCACAAGCAGAGATTACCGTACCTCCCGTATGGATCCATCCACCAAAGTAGCGGATTTCATGACGCCGTTTGAAAAGCTCATTTACGGCAACGAGGGCTGCACACTGAGTGAGGCAAACGATATGATCTGGGAACACAAGCTGAACCAGCTGCCGATCATTGATGAAAATCAGCATTTGAAGGCATTCGTATTCCGCAAGGATTATGATTCCCACAAGGAGCATCCAAATGAATTGCTGGATGATCAGAAGCGGTATATCGTTGGTGCCGGTATCAATACCCGCGATTATGAGGAACGTATTCCTGCTTTGATCGAAGCCGGTGCGGATGTTTTATGCATTGATTCCAGCGAAGGATTCAGCGAATGGCAGGCACGCACATTGAAATGGGTTCGTGAGAAATACGGTGACAGTGTAAAGGTCGGTGCCGGTAACGTCGTGGATGCGGAGGGCTTCCGTTTCCTGGCCGAGGCAGGCGCAGACTTTGTGAAAATCGGAATCGGTGGCGGTTCCATCTGTATTACCCGTGAACAGAAGGGAATCGGGCGCGGACAGGCAACGGCTACGATTGATGTTGCGAAAGCGCGTGACGAATATTATAAGGAAACGGGAATCTATGTTCCAATCTGCAGCGATGGCGGTATCGTTCATGACTACCACATCACGCTGGCGCTTGCTATGGGCGCAGACTTCGTCATGCTGGGAAGATATTTCTCCAGATTTGAAGAATCTCCAACCAAAAAGGTTACAATCAACGGTACCTATATGAAGGAATACTGGGAGAAGGAAGCGCACGTGCCAGAAACTGGCAGCGATATGACATGGGAGGCAGTAAAAAGCTGTCCTTCGTGGAAGGCGTAGATTCCTATGTTCCATATGCAGGAGCCTTAAAGGACAATGTTGATCTGACGCTGAGCAAGGTAAAGCATACCATGTGCAACTGCGGAACGCTGACCATTGAGGAGCTGCAGAAAAATGCCAAAATCACACTCGTGTCTTCTACAAGTATCGTAGAAGGCGGGCACATGATGTTGTTGTGAAGGACAACACACTGGATGCCAAAGTAAAATAAATTTTCCAATATATATAAGGAAAGCGGAATGGAAGGAAAAACCACGCCGCTTTTTTAACTTTACGGGAAATAGGATATAAATAGAAATAGATTACAACCATAACAAAATCAGATAGAATTTGCAGAACAGGGAAGTATAGTTACTGATATCCATATTATAAGTATGATGCAATGCTGATTGAGAAGGGAAATACGTTTGTAGATACCATCGATACAAAAGAAAAATATCTTAAGAAAAGAAGGTATAAAACAAAGGCTAAGCTGAATATATATTTGAGCATACGTGTTCCTGAATTTGATTTTGGCAGATTACATGAAATTTATAAAAATTTTCCATGGGAACAGCATAACCATATTAAGACTGCATTATCGAAGTTAAAAAATTTGGAAAGTGATACATAACATAAGAAAAGCCGTTATTACCTACAGAATAACGGCTTTTTTGTATGAATCGTCACAGAACACATGCCTGCTGGTATTTTATTACCTGCGTCTTTTTTATATACATACATGCTTTTCCAGCCTCTGAATGGCATTCACAAATATGTCCATATACATACCAAACAAAAAGAACCCGCCTATGCATATCGGCATGAAATAAAAGCATTCATACATGCAAAAGACATGAACAATCAATAGCTAAAAAGATATTCCCGGCAAAGGAATATCATAAAACTAAGTATGCTGAGCTTTCCCGGCAATAAGCTGCTGCTGTTTCTTTGTCAGCGTACACAGAAAGCCTGTATAGCTCTTCTCCATGAGGTCCATCATCAAATCCCGGGAGGCCAGATCGTATCGTACACTGATCCAATGCACCTTGTTCATATAATAGCCCTCTGTTATAAACGCATACTCCTCGCGATACCAGGCACCCTCCTGCGGCGGTAGCTTCAGCGTAAGAATCGGCTCCTGCTGTTTGTTGAATCCCAGCATGGCAAACATTTTATCAAACAGAAGAAAACGAAAGGCATCCCACTCCAGCTTGAAATCCATTACAACACCGTTTTTTGCCTGTAATGCGGATTTGATGCTTTCAGCATCCATCAGCCCGGAATACCTTCTTTCCAGCAGCGGCAGGTCTTTAGGCGTTCTCCCCCATCCCCCTGCTTTTCATCATAGGCAAACGCTTTCGCAAGCTCACAGGGAAACGTTTCGCATTCTCCGCAGTGCTGCAGCTTTTTTTCTTCCACACAGCTCTTCACCGGACAGCCTTCCCCCCAGAACGGCTTCTGTATGTGCAGACAGCCGGTGCATCCCATCTGCTCTTTGTAAGCACAGCTTCCGCATTTGATACCGCAACGTGATTCTATCATATCACCACACTCCTTTTCCTTCATAGATATATACGCTATTATAAAGGAGGTACTGTATTTTGTATTGTAAAAAACCGCCATAAAGGCAGCGGTCATTTCTTACATAGTCTATAAGCAGCAGCTGTGTCGGTTTCTTTCGCTGTTTTTTGCCTGATAAAGTGCCGTATCCGCATCGTGATGGCAGTTTCCAAATCAAAGCCTTCATCATTATCAAACAGGGAATATCCGATAGATACGGTGGCAAGAGAAGCTGCAGGGGATGTGGCATGCTCGATATGAGCCAGCCTTAAATCCTCATAGACCCTTTTCAGGTAGCTTTCAATTTCTTCTTTTTCTGTATTGACGCACAGACAGATGAATTCATCGCCGCCGTAGCGTGCCGCAAAGAAACGGGAGTCACCGTTTTCATCCAGACACAAGGCAACCCTGCGCAACAGCTCATCCCCCTTGTAATGTCCATACAGATCATTGTACTCCTTGAAATAGTCAACATCAACCAGGATGATACCGATGGCTTTAACATCCGGATTGTTCTGCATGACATCGCACAGGTATTGAAATAGCTGCGATTGAACAGGCCGGTAAGTCCATCGATTTTCACGCGCGCCTCCAGCACATTTTTCTCACGGACTATGCGCTCCTGTTCCTCCAGCATATGCTCCATCAAAATCTTTTCCTTCATACTTTCCGCCTTGGTCTTGTTGGTGACATTCACCACCATTTTCTGCAGCAGATAATACTGCTTATAGGAATTGATGAGCGTATCCTCCATATGAAACACCTCTGCGAAGTTGATCCAGCTCAGTTGCAGCTGCAGCTGCTGTTCGATGTCATCCTCCAAACAAATTTCCCCCATATACTGCAGGAACTGTTCACAGCGCTTTTTATCCTTTATGTTCAGCAGAATGTCAAAGATATCATTATAGAAAGCAAAATACATACTGCGGTTGAGATGATGATGCAGCTTGGCGGAAGCAAAGTAATCCGCAATTTTCTGTATCTCATCGCTTCGGTGAAAGGCGTCCGCCAGAAACAGCTCACACAGCAGAGCCACATGCAGACGAAGACCCTTTGCCTGCCCCTCATGCAGCAGCGGTCCATAGGCAGCATATATATTCTCGGCCTCATTCAGCTGGCCGTTGCGGATATACAGCTCCACGAGGTTGAGGATAACAATCAGCTGTGCATGATCTTCGGGCGGTGTCTGCTGCTTTAGAAACACCTCATAGGCATTGCGGATATAGCGCAGGGCTTCAACCGTATCGTTCTTCTGCATAAACAGAACACAGAGATTGTTGAGAATCACCATCTGTTCATGCAGATTATTCTGTTCCAGAGCGATATGATAGGCTTTCATATAATACTGAACGGCGCTGATTTCATCAAAATGCGAGTTGTAATACAATCCGGCAATCGTGTAGCACATAAGCAGCAGATCGTCATAATGGTTTTCTTCCGAACAGGAAATCGCCTCGTGCAGATGCTGAAGACAAATGTCCTGCTGTCTGGTCAGAATGTAATAATCCGCAAGATAGGCGTGGGCAAATGCAAGGGCATAGCTGTCCTGCTGCTGGTTACCCAGATTCAAAAGCATTACGGAACAGCGGTACTCCTCTTCCATATCGCTGTTTTTGGATCTTTTTATGATATCCATGAGATCCTGCATGGTTTCCTTTATCGTATCCATAAAATGCTCCTTACTGTATGGTAGCTCGTATTCACATTATACTATAAATGTTGTCCTAAAAACACAGAAAACCGCAGCTTCCATATGATTTTCTTGAAAATATCCAGAATTGTGATTTTTCGCAAAAAGTGAAATTTCGTTTACGAAAAAGGCTCTTGGTGGTATAATAAAGCCGATACATAAGGAGGAATTTACTATGGCCAAAAGAACTGTAAAAGATTTAGATGTTGCTGGAAAACGTGTCATCGTACGCTGCGATTTCAACGTTCCTAGAAAAGATGGCAAGATTACAAACGACAACCGTATTATTCAGCTCTGCCAACCATCAAATATTTAGTGGAAAACAACGCAAAGATTATTTTGATGTCCCACCTTGGAAAGGTGAAGACAGAAGAGGATAAAGCAAAGAACGATCTGCGCTGTGTAGCTGAGCGTTTAAATGAACTGGTTGATACGAAGGTGACTTTCGTTCCGGTTACACGTGGTGAAGAACTGGAAAATGCAGTCGCTGCACTGAATGACGGTGAAATCGTCGTTATGCAGAATACTCGTTATGAAAAAGGCGAAAGCAAAATGATCCGGAGCTGGCTGCTTACTGGGCAAAGCTGGGTGACCTGTTTGTTGAGGATGCATTCGGTAGTGTTCACCGTGCACATGCTTCCACTGCAGGTATCGCATCCATTCTGCCGAATGCGCTGGGCTTCCTGGTAGAAAAAGAAGTGAAGATGCTGGGAGCTGCTGTGGATACTCCTGAACGTCCGTTTGTCGCAATCATCGGTGGAGCTAAGGTTTCCGATAAGATTGCTGTTGTGGACAACCTGCTGAAAAAGGCTGACAAGGTCCTGATCGGTGGCGGTATGGCTTATACCTTCCTGAAGGCTATGGGCTGCAATGTTGGTAAGTCTCTTGTTGAAGAAGACAAGGTGGAACTTGCAAAGGAATACATCGAAAAAGCAGAGGGCAAGCTGATCCTGCCTGTTGACCACGTATGTGCTGACAAATTTGCAGAGGATGCAAACACGGTGATTGCTGACAATGACAGCATTCCTGCAGACTACATGGGTCTGGATATCGGTCCGAAATCTATCGAACTGTACAAGGAAGCACTTGCCGGTGCAAAAACCGTTGTATGGAACGGGCCTATGGGTGTATTTGAAATGGCACCGTTTGCGAAGGTACACTGGAAGTATGTACTGCTATTTCCGAGCTGCCAGGAGCTACGACTGTAATCGGTGGCGGAGATAGTGCTGCTGCTGCAATTCAGCTGGGATTCGCAGAAAAATTCTCTCACATTTCCACAGGTGGCGGAGCTTCTCTGGAATATATGGAAGGGAAAGTCCTGCCTGGAATCGCTGTAATTGCAGATAAATAAGAAAAAAACGAAAATAGGAGAACGAGACATGAGAAAACCAATTATTGTTGGAAACTGGAAAATGAACAAAACCATGAAGGAAACAAAGGAATTCATGGAAGCTGTAGATGCTGCTGCCGCAAGTGAAAATGCCGTATTCGGTATTGGTGCTCCTTACACGGCACTGTCTGCTGCTGTTGCCGGTGCGAAAAACCTGGTAATCGCTGCAGAAAACTGCACTGGGAGGACAGTGGAGCCTTCACTGGTGAAATTTCTGTACCTATGCTGCAGGAGGTTGGTGTTACACACTGTATCATCGGACATTCTGAGCGTCGTGAAATGTTCAATGACACAGACGAAACTGTAAACAAAAAGGCAAAACGCCTGATCGATGCCGGTATTACACCAATTCTGTGTATCGGTGAAACAGAGGCTCAGTATGATGCCGGAGATTCTGAAAAAGTAATCCGTGATCAGCTGACTGGTTCTCTTGCGGATATGTGTCCAAAATGTGTTGGAAACATGGTAATCGCTTACGAGCCAATCTGGGCAATCGGAACAGGAAAGAGCGCTTCTGTGGAAATCGCAGAAAACTGCTGCCGTATCGTTCGTGACCAGATACGTGTTATGTATGGAGACGAGGCTGCTGAAAATGTTCGTGTACAGTATGGTGGATCTGTTAAGCCTAACAACATCGTTGAATACATGGCGCAGCCGGATATCGATGGTGCACTGATTGGTGGCGCAAGTCTGAAGGCAGACAGCTTCATTGAAATCATCGAGAAAACAAAATAAGCTGCAGATAAACAGTATGTAAGGGCTCAAATATATGGAATGAAAAATACGTCCGATTTCCTAAAGGACGTATTTTTCTGCATTGCTTTTAAATCTGATCTGAATGCGTATCAGATAGGGGTATTATAAGGGATAATGTGGATGTCTCCACAATGTAACCAGACAGGCTGGTAAAGCATCATACAGATCATGTTGAAGGAATGAAGTAGGTAAGGCATACTGAAAAATCAAATCAACGGTATATCTTAAATTTTTGTTATATTTAACTGCATGTCTTGCGTATGCATCTGTTTTGTTTTACAATAAGGCAACAAGGTGGTGAGCGTATGAAGAAGAAAAAGAACATGGGAATCCGCATTCTCTGTGCATTGATTTTTCTGGGGGTCTGCGGTTCCGTTATGTTTGCAATCTACTCGTTATCGGCAGAGGACGGACAGATGTCCAATGCACGAAGTGAGATTGTAACGGAAAAAATCAAGGAACAGGTGAATACCAGACTGGAAACCACCGAAGAGGGAATAGCATTAAGTGAACGCATCAAGTACTTCGTTATTCTGCACTCTCCCTATGGCAGTGACTGGAATGCCAATATCAGAAAGCTTGCCCACTTTTCCATTTACTTTACACTGGCTGCCGGTATTTATATCACACTGGCGATTTTGGGAGTCAATAAATTCTGGCGTTTTCTGTTTACTGTCGGTATCTGCTTCTGCTTTGCTTTCGGGGATGAATATCATCAGAAATTTACCGGCCGCACATCATCGATGAGTGATGTGTATCTGGATACATTTGGAGCACTGGTATCCACCTGTATCTGGACGGTGATTTCCATCATATACAGCGGCATTCACCTCTTGGTGAACAAGGCCTATGGGGACGCTTAGTTCTTACAGTATTGAAAGATGACTGCGGTCATCTTTTCTTTTTCCTTGCGGCTATTGTATAATGGGTTAGAGGCTTATAGCATCCCAAGGATGAAAAATGAAATGCCTCCATTTCATTTTAGGTGTTATAAAGCTGTTGTTCCTATATGAAACAGAAAAGAGAGGAAATGCGTATGTATACGATTTTAATAATTGAAGATGATGAGGCAATCTGCAGAGAACTGCAGATGCTGCTACAGAAACAGGGTATGAGGCGATTTGCTGGAATATGCAGGAGGATATCAGAGAGCTTGTGAAAACGCATGATCCACACATTATCCTGCTGGATATCAATCTGCCGCAGATGGACGGCTTTACAGTTTGTTCTCAGCTTCGCAGCTTTTCCAAGGTTCCTATTATATTTGTGACGAGCCGGAATACCGATATGGATGAGCTGTGCAGTATGCAGATGGGCGGTGACGATTTTATTACCAAGCCATACAATACAAGTATTCTGCTTGCCCGTATTGCGGCACTACTGAAGCGCTCCTATGAATGGAAGGATCAGAATCTGACACATCATGGTGTTCTGCTGGATGTCGCAATGAGCCGTGTTGAATTTCAAAATAATACAAGAGAACTGACAAAGAATGAGGTGAAAATCCTGCATTACATGTTCCAGCATAAAGGGGAAATCATTCCGCGGGAGGATCTGATTGACTATCTGTGGGATAATAAGCTGTTTATCGATGATAATGCCCTCAGTGTCAATGTCACCAGAATCCGCAATAAGCTGCGTGAGCTGGGGGTGGAGGATTTTATTGTGACACGTCACCGGCAGGGATATCAGATATGAAGCTGCATGAATATCTGGAGGATCATGGAATTCTCATGGCCGGTATGCTGCTGGTTTTTCTGCTGCAGTGTGTACTGCTCGTTTTCTTAGGCATGCCGGCAGGACTTGCGATTTTGCTGAGCGGAATGTGGCTCCTGTTTTTCTTATTGTATTTCATTCAGGATTATCACAGAAAAAACAGGCGCAGAAAAGAGCTGTGCGCAATTATCGATTCCATGGAAAAACGCTATCTCATGCATGAGATGCTGCCCAAAGGGGCAAACCATGAAGAGGCATTTTACCGGCGGCTGTTGTATCTCGGTAATAAATCCATGCTGGAGGAAATCGGTACTGTTCAGCGCTCCCGCCGGGAATATCAGGATTATGTCGAGCAGTGGTACATGAAATCAAAACACCGATTGCAGCAATGAAGCTGTCCATCGAGAATCAGCAGGGGGAACGGAAACGACAGCTGTTTCAGCAGCTGGAGCGCGTGGAGCATTATGTGGAGCAGGTGCTGTTTTATGCGAGAAGTGAATCTGTGGAAAAGGATTTTCGTATCCAGCAGGTATCACTATCCTCCTGCATTCAGGAGGCACTGCTGCAATGTAAATATCTGTGTACACAGGCTTCTATGTCGATTCGTTTTCCCGAGCAGGATGCTCTTGTCTATACAGATGAAAAATGGCTGATTTTTCTATTGAATCAGCTGATTGAAAACGCAGTGAAATATAGGCGTAAAAAGGGTGCGGTTTTAAGTCTGGCAATACAAAAGGATGCGCGCCATGTTGTGCTGACGGTAAAAGATAATGGCATTGGAATTCCGGAACATGACCTGCCAAGAATATTCGATAAGGCTTTACCGGGGATAACGGAAGACTGATTCATTCGCATTCCACAGGCATAGGTCTGTATTTATGCAAAAGCTCTGTACATCACTGCAGATCGATCTGCATGCGGATTCAGATCAGGAGGGAACCGTGATGAGTCTGGAGTTCTCCCATGTATAAAGTTACAGAACTGTCATATTCCTGTAAGGAAACCTCCTACACTTACCTGGGCATATTTTGTATACTTCAGGTAGAGAGGACGTGAAGTATATGAGTGTTGTTATAGTTTCCCACGTGGAAAAATTTTATGGAAATCAGGGGAATATCACACAGGCATTGAATGATATATCCTTTGCAGTTGAAAAGCAGGAGTTTACAGCGGTTATGGGAGCAAGCGGCAGTGGAAAAACCACCCTGCTGAATGTCATTTCAACCATCGATGCTGTAAGCGCAGGAAATATAGAAATCAACGGAAACAGTATTTGTGAGCTGCGGGAAAATGAGCTGGCTGAATTCCGTAAAAAGGAGCTGGGATTTATTTTTCAGGATTTTAATCTTCTGGATACTCTGACCCTGCAGGAAAATATCGCATTGCCATTGACTCTTTTGAAGAAAAGGGCGGAGCAGATTGATCCACAGGTAAATGCATTGGCAGAAATTCTTCAGATTCAGGATATACTGGAAAAATATCCGTATCAGGTAAGCGGTGGTCAGAGTCAGCGGTGTGCCTGTGCAAGAGCGATGATTCATGATCCGAGTCTGATTCTGGCGGATGAGCGACGGGTGCACTGGATTCACATTCCTCCTATCTGCTTATGGAACAGTTTCAGAGAATGAATACAGAGCTTCAGGCAACAATTCTGATGGTTACACATGATGCGTTTTCAGCATCTTATGCAAAGCGTGTTTTGTTTTTGAAGGATGGAACTATCTTCAATGAAATCTATCGCGGCTCCCTGACAAGAAAAGCATTCTTTCAGAAAATACTGGATGTGATGCAGCTGCTGGGTGGTGATGTGCATGCTGTACGTTAAACTTGCACTTCGCAATCTGAAACGAAGTCTGAAGGAATACAGTATTTATGTTTTTACAGTGACGATTACGATGACACTGCTGTATGCGTTTTTCGCGATTGCCTTTTCCGGTGAAATGCAGGATTTGGTTACAACCTATGACAATATCAAAAGCATCATGATTATGGTCAGTATTCTGGTAACCCTGATTATCGCCTGGCTGATTTATTATATATCGAATTTTATTCTACAGAAACGAAGCCGTGAATTTGGTATGTATCTGCTTTTGGGGATGAAGCGAACACAGGTTAGCCGTATGTTCCTGTTTGAACAGCTGGCTCTTGGGGCTGTCGGTTTTTTTATCGGCTGTGTTCTCGGTATTTTTGTCTATGAGATATTGCACGCAATACTGTTGAATATCTTTGGTTTTGCATATGCATTTCAGCTTTCCTTCTCCTGGAGCGCATGCGGTGCTGCATTTCTCTGCTTCCTGAGTATTTATCTGCTGGAGATGATCAGGGAAGGGATTGCTTTGAAAAAGCAGAGCATTCATACCATGCTGTATAATGCGAGCAGGAATGAAAAAACAGCAAAGGGTTCTCGTTTATCCGGATTCTACTTCCTTGCAGCTGTCCTTCTGGCAGTAGCAGGATTATATGTGACACAGCAGTATCTGAGAAGTATGGTAAACGGCCAAAGCAGATTCCATGCTGCTCATGCTGGGGGTATTTGCGATTATCGTATCCGTCTATCTGTTCTTTTATGGCATATCGGCAGTGCTTGGGATTTTTCTGAATCGTCACAGAAAAATCAAATATAAGGGAAACTGCATGTATCTGTACGGGCAGATAGCGGGTCGCTTGCGTTCCAACCGAACGGTGCTTGCGACTCTGTCACTGCTGACACTGCTGACGCTGCTGTTTCTCTGTATTGCATTGAAATTCAATGAGGTGAAGGAGCTGAGTAATGCACGCTTTGTACCATTTGATATCATGGCAAGCAGCAGTGAAAAGCTCAATATGAAATCAATTGAAAGCTATTTGCAGGAACATAAGATTTCGTATCAGTCAGCGGATATTCATTACTATCAGAAGGAAGAGCGTGATGATTTCTATTCTGTAGTAAAGGGGAAAAGCTATTATACCGAGGATGAAAAGCATTCGGTTTATATGAAGCAAAGCGATTTTAATAAGCTTCGTTCCTTAAAGGGAAAACCGTCTGTAACGCTGAAGGCTGATGAATATTTGATCGTATGCGCAACAGATATTAAGGATAGCCTGCAGGAATATGGCGCACAGCATACTCTGCATCTGCAGGGGAAGCGTCTGCAGCTACGTGGTGTAGATGATACGGAATATGGACAGACACGGAACAGTGGCTATTATCTTATCGTTGCGGATGAGCATGTCAAGCATGCCAAGCCGTATTTTCGAGAATGGGTGGCGAATACGGATCCTGAGACGGAGGTGTCCTGGTATCAGGATACGGTCAATCAGTTTTTTGACGATAACAAAGAGCAGGTAGGGGACAGCTTTTACAGCTATGCCTCCTATCGTGTGAAGGCAAAATGGTTTGAGGAAAATGCAGTGGCTTTGTCAGTATCTGCTTCTCCCTGTTCTATCTGTCTTTTATCTTCATCTGCATCAGTGCAACCATACTCGCCGTGCAGCAGCTTTCCGATGCTCACCGGCAGCGGTATTCCTACGCAATGCTGCATAAAATGGGGGTGAATCAAAGACAGCTTCATGCATTACTGGCTAAGCAGATTGCGGTTTATTTCATCATTCCGCTGGTACTTCCTATCGTGTATCTGCTTCCGATTATCCGTATGCTTGATGAGCTTTTCGAGATGACCTATGCCAGTGCGAATATGTTTATTTATCTGGGGGGAAGTATGCTGTTCTTCCTCGCTGTTTACGGCTGTTATTATGTGATGGCGTATCTTGGCTGCAAGAGGAATATCGATCAGATGTAATCAGAAACAGGGATTCTATACAGGAATCCCTGTTCAGTTAAAAATACCTGGCAAGACGGTTTGCGCCACGGATAAGGGTTACCTGCTGTTCCTGCAGGGGTGACATTTATGAAACTTGTAATTCCTTCAAAATATGATATACTAACACTATTCTATTGGAGGAATGTTTATGGATATTCGTGGTTTTTTTGCTAATCTGATCTATATACTGCCTGCGGTTGCGATTGCACTTTCCGTGCATGAATTCGCACATGCATTTGTTTCCTATAAGCTGGGTGATATCTCTCAAAAGCAACGTGGCAGACTTACCCTAAATCCCCTAAAGCATCTGGATCCGTTTGGAACTCTGTCCCTGATTTTCTTTGGCTTTGGATGGGCAAAGCCGGTACAGGTGGATCCATATTTTTATCGCAATAAGAAAGACGGTATGATCTGGACCGCAATGGCGGGACCGCTGATGAATTTCATCGTCGGCTTTCTGATGGTCATATTGTATATGCTGTTCATACGCTTTGGATTGCTGTATAAAAATGAATTCACTTATTATCTGTTTCAGGTAATCGGCACAACGGCATCCATCAATATTGGTCTTGGAATTTTCAATCTGATTCCGATTCCACCACTGGATGGCTCCAAGATTCTAATGGGAATCTTAAAGGAGGAAACCTATTTCAAGCTGATGCAATATGAAATGTATCTATCCTTCATCATGATATTCCTGTTAATGTCAGGTGTTTTGGATGGCCCGCTGATTCATGCCAGAGAGGCTATTCTGGATGTGTTCGTCAAAGCGGCAAGCATGATCACTGGCCTTGGCTAAATGAAGCTGTTGTTTCATAAAGCATCACCACAGCATGCAGCGCCTTAACAGCCCTGCAGCATGTCTGTACGGATTTCTTACTTGCAAAGGGGATTCGCCAATGGACCTATATGTCGGAAGGTGATGTTATAAAGGAGCTTCCGTTTACCTATGTGCTTTTGTCAGACCATACCGTGGTTGCTTCCTTTTGCATAAAGCCGTATGAAAAGGATACAGCGTATGCAACCCGTATTGCTGTGCATCCCGATTATCAGGGAGCAGGCATAGGAAAGGCAATCTGTACCTGGCTGAAAGGCTATGAACAGCCTGTTTATCTGGATTGCTGGAACGGTAACGAGAAATTGAAGAGCTTCTATAAGGAAAATGGCGGACACATAATTGGCGTGTTTCCGGAAGCAGATTATGAAATTTGCGTTTTTTGTTTCTAAAAAAGGGATCGTGGCGGAAATCAGCGTTATGATCCCTTTTCGCTGAAAGGAGAACGAAGGACTTCTAAGACTGACATGTTTCCTATACCGGCAATTATCTGCATATCAATCCTTTGGGGATAATGAAAAAAAGCTTCATCCAGATTTGCACATAAAAAGGGCATTTTCCATGCCCTCTTTTCTATATTTAACCGCAGATGTGCAAACGTGTGTGTAGTATCAGGAAATTGAATGTAAGCGCACATCTTACGTTAAATACCTTATTCTACAGTGACAGACTTTGCCAGATTACGCGGCTGATCAATTTCACACCCGCGAAGCCTGGCGATTTCATATGCCATCAGCTGTAAAGGGATCACCGTCAGGATTCCCTGAATCAGCTTATCCACCTTTGGTATCACCAGCACATCATCATAATAATCCGAAGCGATATCAAGGTCATCGCTGATTAACAGCACAACATAAGCACCGCGTGCCTTAACCTCCTTGATATTGCTGATTGTTTTCTCATATAAATCCTCATCGGTCGCAAGTGCAATCACCGGTGTTCCCTTTTCAATCAGGGAAATGGTTCCATGCTTCAATTCTCCGGCAGCGTAGGCCTCGGAATGGATATAGGAAATTTCCTTCAGCTTCAGACTGCCCTCCATGGATAGTGAATAATCCAGACCGCGACCGATAAAGAAGACATCGTTGTGCTCATATATTTTTTTAGCAAATGCCTTGTACTGGTCGGAATCGATCAGCTGTTGCATATGCTGCGGCAAATCCTTTAGTTCCTTCGTAATGCGTGCCGCTTCCTCTGCATCAATATTTCCATGAACATAGGCCAGATTACAGGCAATCAGAGATAATACGGCAACCTGTGTACAATATGCCTTTGTAGTCGCTACACAGATTTCCGGACCTGCCTTTGTATAGATAACAAAGCTCGCCTCTCTGGCGATTGTAGAGCCGACAACATTGACAATTGCCAGAGTATCCACACCGTGCTCTTTCGCAAGCTGCAATGCCGCAATCGTATCGGCGGTTTCTCCGGATTGGGATACCAGAATAACAAGAGTCTTATCCGTGAATATCGGATTTGCATAGCGATACTCACTGGCGCACACACAGTCCACATGAATCCGTGCTCTGGTTTCAATCAGAGATTTTGCAATCATCCCCGCATACATGGCACTTCCGCAGGCAACAATGTGAATATCGTTGTACTTTGCCAGATTCGGCATGGTATTCAACAGGTCCTTCATATCCACCTGCATTAAAGAATCAATCGTTTTCTTAACGACCTCCGGCTCCTCATGAATTTCCTTCAGCATGAAATGCTCAAAGCCATCCTTTTGAATATCCTTTATATCCAAATCGGTCACAAGGATATCGCGTTTCACAAAATCACCGTCCAGTGTCTTGATAATAATACCTTCACTGCTGCAGCGGGCAATTTCTTCATGCTCCAGAAGCAGGTATTTATTCGTATACTTCAGAAATGCGGAAATATCACTTGCAAGGAATGCCTTGTCACTTGCAACACCAAGTACAAGCGGAGAATTCTTTCGCATGGCATAGATGACATCCGCCTCATCCGCAAATATAATGGCAAATGCAAAGGAGCCGCGGAAATGATGATAAGCACATGCAAGAGCCTGCTGCTTGTCCTTTTTCAAAAAATAACAGTAGTCGATATACGCGCAGGCGATTTCACTGTCAGTGTCACTCTTGAATGTATAGCCTGCATTTTCTAGTTCTTTTTTCAGCTCATTATAGTTTTCGATAATACCGTTGTGAACCAGCGTGGTATTGCCGCTTTGATGCGGATGGGAATTGATTTCGCTCGGTTCACCATGTGTTGCCCAGCGCGTGTGTGCGATTCCCACCTGACCGCCGGCTAAGCTACAGCTCCATTTTTCCTTTAGAAAGCTGACCTTGCCCTTTGCCTTAACGACCTGAACCTCGCCGTCATGTACAACGGCGACTCCGGCAGAGTCATAGCTCGATACTCCAGAGCCTCCAGACCCTCAATTAAAACACTATTTGAGATATTGCATAATCCCGCATAGCCTATGATTCCACACATAAATTGTCCTCCATTTTCGTTATTGTCAATTTTATGATGAAACTGCATACTAAAAAAATGTGTTTGTATACGCATGTACTGCAATGCGTATACGCAATTCGTGAAGAGCATGATAAAAAAATGAAAATTCTGTTGTATGATATATAAATGTGTGATGAAATCAGTTTTGTAGCAGTATGATCTTGCTTTTGTCTGAAATCTTTCGATCCACACATAACCGTAACAGTACCCGCCGAATCTTTCGATAACTGTTATCCTCGTCAACCACGTAGGTCCTGGCGCTCATTACTATATTCCTCATGTCCCTCCCTGAAACATAATAACTGTTACTAGTATACTATACTTTTATGAGAATGCAACTTAAATTTTTTATAAATTTAGCTTCTCAAGGAAGGATTTTAAAAAAGAAGGTGTCGAATATAACAGGGATTCTTACTCACTTTGGGTGCAAGTATAAATAAGGAAAAATGAGGAAGTAATTATCCTGTGAATTTAGAAACTTCATGTTTTCTTTCTTTTAAACTGTTTTATCAATTCTCCTTTCCAAGTAAAAACCTTAGCACAGATTTCACGGCTTATTATCAGAAACGGGTGTAACTTTTCCGGTTCCATGTACGCATTCAACAAGCTTTCATGCTCCTTGTTATTTAATGACAGTACAGCTTCTGCAGAATACATCGCCTATCATTTGTTCAAGATGTATAAATTAAATACAATATCCTTGTTTACAATTTCTGCATTGAAATAAAACATTCATTTTATTTCAGAAAATTTCCATAAAATGTTAAGAAAACGCTTGCATTTATTTTTGTGTCCTAGTATTATATGGTATAGACCAAGTGGTATATACATTTGCGATGAATGTGGCAATGACCATCACAGCACTGCTGCAGATTAGGAAGAGAGAGGAAAGAGACAAATGAAAAAAAACGTTATTTATGGGTGCTTTAGCACTTACAATCGCTACATCCATGGTTGCGGGAACCATGGCCGTTTACACACATGCAGATACACTTGCCGGAGCAACGAATGATACGGTAAGCGCGAAAAAGTTTTATATAAACTCTACAGCAACGGATAAAATTAACATAAAGCTGGCTCCGGGAAACGAAGAATTCTGGGATTTCCAGGTGACGAATCATAAGGAGCATATCGTTACCGAGGTTCCGATGGATTTGAAGCTGAAGGTGGATTTGAAAAATGCAGCGGCACTGCCGGATCTTGTATGCACGTTATATCGCGTGGATGGTGATAAGGATGTCGCACTGGCAAGTGGAACAAGAGCAGATGGCAGCACAACGATTGAATTAGAGAAGCTCGGTGAATTTGCTCCGAATGTTGAAAAAGACAGCACCTATAAGCTTGGCTTCTATTGGAAGGATACGGCTGGAAGCAATGATGCGCTGGATACGGCAATCGGTAGTGATGGCGCTATTAAAGATGACGGACAGGCGAATCCGGGAGACACGCTATCCGGTATTTCTGTAACAGTGACCGGTACGCAGACCACGGATGCAGCAATCTTGCAGAGTATGAACCAGCCGGAATATAAGCCCGCCAATAAATAAGTAAGGAACATACAGGAAATGAAGCAGGATGTGTATACCAGCGAAGCACAGCTGCAGGCAATGCTGGACGAACTGGAGCATGCACATGATCTCGACAGCAAGGCACATACGCGCATTGCCAGAAGAAAGCTGTTCAAGCTGATTGGTAATCTGGCAGGCGTGCTTATCATTGCCTTTCTGTTTATCACATGGCTGCAGGTGGAGGATGCAAGAAGCAGGGGGGAGATACCGACCGTATGCGGTTCTCAGATATATGTAGTGAAAACCGGCAGTATGGTACCGACTATCCCTGTAAAATCACTCATCCTCTCCCGCATTCCAAAGGACGCGGCAAAGCTTGCGGTCGGAGATATTGTCACCTTTCAGGATAACGGAGTAACTATAACACACCGTATTGTTGAGGTGATACAGGAAAAGGGAGCGATTGGATATCGTACCAAGGGCGATAATCCCGCTAATTCTGTAGACCCCAATATCCTCACGCCGGATCGCATACAGGCCGTTTATGTGATGAAGCTACCCTTCCGGTTCACATCGGAAAGTGATTAGGTGATCGCTATGGAACAAGCGAAGAAACGCGCTCAGTGCGTACTGATGGAGCATGTCGGCTCCATGGAATATTATCAGAGTCCGCAGCAGGATCCAAAGCAGGTGTTTTCGGATATCAACTTTGAGGCGCTGGAGGGCGAGGTGTGGGCCATCCTTGGCACCAGTGCGTTTGAAGTGCGACTGCTGCTGGAAATTATAGCAAATGCAAGACCCTACAAGGACGGACGCTGTGTACTTGCGCAAAAGGGCATGATGCGCAAAAAAAGAACCATCCTTCCACATGTATATTATATAGGAAGTACAAATATGCTGTTTACCAATATGAATGTACTGGAGTATCTGATGTATATCACAGCGCGTGAGCAGGGGGATGCGGCAGTCAGGCAGAAACGTATACTGGAGAAAATCATGGAACTGAACATGGGCTATGTCGCGTTATCCGTAATAGGAAATCTCACACCGTCTGAGCGATCTGTGGTCACACTTCTTGTATCACTGTTCACGGAAAGTAAACTGATTATCTGGAATCTGGCACGGTTGGAATACGATGAACGCAGTCTTCAGGCAATTGCCGCAATCTGTGAAGAAATCCAAAAACAGAAGCGAACACTGCTGTTTTCCACATTTGACTATCAGCTGATCGAACGCTGTGCAACGCATATCGCTCCTTTATATGATGGCAGGCTGCTCTATACGGGAACGGTAGAAGCCTTTGTGCAAACCTGGGATCACCTGAGTACGATTATACAGGATGCACATATTACAGCTATACGACATGCGATAGAAACGGCGCACAGCGACTATACGGTTCTGGAACGGGAGCAAACGTTATATGTTTGGGATCAGGAACAGAAAACGGATACCTATCACAGCATCTGGAAACTGCTTACCGAGCATCAGCTGCATCCGGATAGTATCCGCCGCCATCCACTGTGTGTGGAAAATGCCTGGAAGGAAATAAGAAACCATCATGATTTACAACCATAATATAATTACAAAGGAACAGAAGCAGGCGTTTGTTGAAAGAAAAGAGAGCCGCAACAAGATTTTCTTTTACGGAATCATCGTAGCTCTTTTAACCTTTTCCCTGCATTTCATGCTGCAGACCCTGACGCGCAGCGTATTATCCACCGCTCTGCCGCAGCTGATGATGCCAAGCTACTTTTCCACACTCTCCCTGTATATTGTCATGGCCTTTATCTTATACACGGCCTACATGATTCGCTATTATGATTTTCTGACCTATGCGGAAATCTCACAAAATAAATGGTATACTCTGGCAAAAACGGTTATGCGCCTCATCGCATGATTCTCGTCAAGCTGCTGATGCGGTTGTCCGAGGTGATTGCCTACTATACCATCGGTTTTTTGGCAACGCTGTTTCTGACCATGTTTCTGAAATATCCGTTTGTCGTATCATATATGCTTCCCTTATATATATGCGGACTGATTGATCTGATCTTTTTGTCCCTGATCACCATGAGCGCCTCTTTGTTCATCAGCCGTCAGAGGAATGCACGGTATGTGATTATCATCGGTGCGGTATGCATCTGGATGCTGCGACTGCAATGCGGTTATTATCATCTGATCAGTGATCGTATATGGATGAGTACACCCGGGAATTTATTTGATCTGTCGCAATGCTCCTACCTGTTGTACTTTATCATTATGATTATCCTCTGTGTTCTAGTGGTTGTCTTTCGGGCGAAGCGAATTGCCCAGTATACTAATTTTCCATTTTATGAACGGGATATGGATATGGGTGAGGATGTGAATATCGTTGTTCTTCAGGAGGACGGATATCGTGAGGTCGAGGAGCAGTATGTACGCAGACAGCGCAGAAAGGGAATGGATACACTGGTGAATCTGGCCATGGTTTTACTAATCACGGCCGGTGTTCTGATCAATGTGTTCGTGCTGTTTGTATCCTTATCCTCACCGGAGCGGGAAACCAACTTCTTCGGTGTGATACCGTTTGTCTTCCATACGGAATCCATGGAGCCGCAGATTATGTATAATGATTTGGCGTTCTTTGATGCAATCGACAAACAGGAGCCACTGCATGCCGGGCATAGTGTTCTGTACCATGAGGATGACGGTCCGCAGGTCGCAAGCATCAAGGCGGTAAAGGGAGAAAAGCTTTCCGTTGATATTTTGAAGTATACGGACGATGTGAAAAAAGGAGCCTATGAAAAAGTCATTAGCACGCGATGCGGTCTATGGACGCTACAGCGGAAGAAGCCGATGGCTGGGGGCGATCATCCTGTTTGCCAATACTGTTTTAGGAAGGCTGATTCTATTGTTGATTCCGGCGTTTATGCTGTATTACTACAAACCGATTCTCGCCTATCTGAAAAAGAAAGGGTTTATTACAGAGTAAGGAGGAATGCAGGAATGAGAAATTATGCAATGCTTGCTGTTGTTCTGCTGTGCGCGATTGTGCTATCTTCCGTTTCGGATAGCGCCGCAGTCTATACGCATTCTCAATCCTACAGCGGTGAGCTTACCTTTCACCGAGAAATTACGATCGATGATTTCTTTCACTATGAAATGGTGGATACCGTGGCAGACAGCACTGCTGTCTATGACAAGGAACAGAAAAGCATTATCCTGCAAAATGAATCGGGAGCTTTTATACAGCATACCAAGCTACCCGCAAAGGGGGATTACATGGCCTCAGTGGAACTGACATCAATTATGCCGGATACCCTGCAATCCATCGCCTTTCAATTTGGCGGCTCTGCGAATGTGACCAGTGAAGGAGAGGAAGGCAGAACGAACTATACTGCAATGGGGAATATTTTGAAGTTTGAGGACAATGGGGATCTTGTGATTATCAATCAGGGATTTCAGAAAAATCTCAATCAACATGATCAGTATGTGGAGTATTCCAATCATCAGGTATATCATCGGATTCCAAAAGCCGAACTGCCTGCTTTGAATGGCCGTCCGGTTACGCTTCGGGTGTTTGTGAAATATAACAGAGATAATGAAAACTGCTCCATTTACATTGTGATCAACGATACTCTGCTAAATAAGGATGCTTTGATTCCGGCAGGCAGAGCAATGAATACCCAGTTTGCGGATCAGGTGGGCGCTAATCAGATCATCACAGGTGTATCCTCCTATGGCGCTGGTAAGCAGGTCACCTTTACAAAGCTGAAAATCGAACCTTGGGATGGAGAACGAAGCTCTGTTTATTAAAGCAGGGCTTTTTTTTTAATCAAAAGCCATATCGGAATGCTGCCGGTATGGCTTTTACCCATTGAATAAGAAAAAACCTGACTATTACAAACTGCATTGCAAGAAAAACAGATGGAGTACTGTAATAAATTACATAATGTCATGAAAATGTGTGAAAAATTTGCAGAAAACACTTGAAAAAGAATCCGTGAGCGAATATAATAGAACTATCAATTTTAACGGTAATTGATATAAGGAAAATGAAAAGAGGAGAGAGGAACATGGGAAATTTTAAGAAATTTATGGCCATGGCAGCAGTCAGCTGTATGGCTTTGACAACGATGACAGCCTGTGGAAACAGCGGTGATGCAGGCTCCGGTGATGGAGATACAAACGAAATCAAAATCGGTTTAAACTATGAGGCTGTCCGGGGAGAACAGGCAAACTATGGTGACGACCGGAAGTACAACGGTCCATGCTGGCCATCAAACAGGCAAATGCAAACAAGGACAACAAGTTCAGCTATAAGGCAATAAAAGGGATAATAAATCACAGGCGGATGAATCCACAAACGTAGCTACCAAGCTGATTACATCCGATGGTGTAAAGGGGATTGTAGGACCGGCAACCTCCGGCGCTTCTGCGGCAACCTACCAGATTGCTACCGATAATAAGGTGCTGGTTGTTTCACCATCCGCAACTGCAACCAATGTGACGCTGCAGGACGGTAAGACGAAGGAAAGCGTGTATCCGTATGTATTCCGTGTCTGCTTCGAAGACCCTTATCAGGGAGCTGCCATGGCAGTTTATGCTAAGGATACCTTAAAGAAAACCAAGGCTGCTGTCATTTCCGACTCCAGCTCTGATTATGCAAAAGGTTTATCAAAAGCATTCCAAGATAAATTCAAGGAAAAAGGCGGAAACATCGTAACCGAGCTGAACTATCAGGCAAAGGATACCGATTTCAACGTACAGCTGACAAAAATCAAGGGAATGGACTTTGATGTGATCTATATCCCAGGCTATTATAATGAGGTAGGTCTGATTATCAAGCAGGCTCGTGAAATGGGAATTGATGTACCAATCGTCGGCGGTGACGGATTCGATTCTACGACTTGTGAAGCTGGCAGGAAACAAGAACCTGAACGATGTATTCTTTACAACAGCCTATACAACCGTGGATGCAAGTGATGCACTGACACAGTTTATTGCGGACTACAAGAAAGAATATAATGAAGATCCAAGCATGTTCTCCGCTCTGGCATATGATGCGACGAACGTCTTGATTCAATCCTTTGAAAAAGCAGGAAGTGCAGATACGGAAGCAGCACAGAAGGCTATGACTGAGCTTGATTTCAAGGGAGTAACCGGAGATTTCACATTTGATGAAACACATACACCGAAGAAGGCTGCACTTGTTGTTGAGCTGGTAGACGGCGAACAGAAAAATGCAGTTGAAGTTGATCCAAACAAATAGTAGAATACGATGAAGTATAGAATAGGGGAAAGATATTCTTTCTCCTATTTTCCAGTATAGAGGGGTGAAGTTATGACAGAATTTTTTCAACAGCTGGTAAACGGTCTTTCCATTGGCAGTATCTATGCTCTGATTGCATTGGGATATACGATGGTGTATGGTATTATCAAGCTGATCAACTTTGCGCATGGTGATATTTACATGCTTGGTGCCTATGTGGGATTCATCTCCATAGCACAGTTACATTTGGGCTTTTTTCCGGCACTGCTGCTGGCCATGGTGGTTTGCGGTGTGCTGGGTGTTATTATCGAACGCATTGCGTATAAACCACTGCGTAATGCTACACGAATTGCGGCATTGATTACGGCAATCGGTGTCAGCTATTTTCTGGAATATTCCACACAGAAGATCATGGGGCCGGGGGTTAAAACCTATCCGTCTGTATTGAGCAATCAAACCTTCCATGTGTTCGGCATCCAGATTCAGATGCAGCAGATTTACATTCTGGCGATCACCATCATTCTGATGCTCGCATTGCAGTTTATCGTACGCAAGACGAAAATCGGACGCTCCATGCGTGCTGTTTCCGTGGATGCGGATGCGGCAAAGCTGATGGGGATCAATGTGGACGCAACGATTTCCTATACCTTTGCCATCGGTTCCGCACTGGCCGGAGCCGGCGGTGTTCTGGTTGGTATGTATTACAATACGATCAACCCGCTGATGGGAATGGTTCCCGGTATCAAGGCGTTTGTCGCTGCGGTATTCGGCGGAATCGGTATCATTCCGGGTGCAATGTTCGGCGGCTTCTTCATCGGCATTGTAGAGGCGCTCGTCACAGCATACGGAAGCTCCTTATATAAGGATGCCGTTGTATATGCCATTTTGATTCTGATCCTCATCATCAAGCCGGCAGGACTGCTGGGCAAAAATGTGAAAGAGAAGGTGTAGGCGTATGAAACATATCTTTAGTAAGCTGAACCTTTGCTGGATTTTATTCACAACGGCATTGTTAACGATCATCACGCTGCTCATGCAGGGCGGTGTGATTAACTTCTATTATCAGAGTACCTTATATACCATCGGAATCAACATGATTCTGGCAATCTCCCTGAACCTGATCATCGGAGTGACCGGTCAGTTCTCTCTGGGACATGCCGGCTTTATGTGTATTGGTGCCTATGCGGCTGCCATCATTACCAAGGCAACACCGAATCTGGGCGGCTTTGCGCTTGCCGTTGTGATCGGCGGTGTGATCTCCGCGCTTGTCGCTCTGGTTGTTGCGATACCAACCCTGCGCTTGAAGGGGGACTATCTGGCGATAGCGACGCTTGGTTTTTCTGAAATCGTTCGTATCATCGTATTGAATATGACGATTACCAACGGGGCTGCCGGACTGTTCGGTATTCCGAAGCTGACGACCTGGCCGCTGCTGCTGTTCTGCCTGATCGTATCCCTGTTAATTGTACTGAACTTTTCACGCAGTGCACCCGGGCGTGCCTGTATTTCCATCCGTGAGGATGAAATAGCATCCGAGGCAATGGGAATCAATACGACAAAATATAAGACGATCGCCTTTGTGATCGGTGCTGTTCTGGCATCTCTGGCAGGTGCCTTGTATGCCTGCAACTTCTATGTTGTAAAGCCGGACCTGTTCACCTTCAATAAATCCGTGGACATCCTGATTCTGGTGGTGTTCGGCGGTATGGGAAGCTTTACCGGATCCATTGTAGCGGCGGTTGTTATCGGCTTTATCAATATGTATCTTCAGAATTTCGCAGATGTCCGTATGATTATTTACGGGGCAGCACTGGTACTGATCATGGTCTTTCGTCCGGAGGGCCTGTTTGGAACCAAGGAATTCACCTTCTCGGGTCTGCTGAAGCGGTTCTCGAAAAAGAAGGAGGTGCGTTAATATGGCATTGTTGAAGGTCAGCGGACTGACAAAGAACTTTGGTGGTCTTTGTGCGGTATCCAATGTAAATATGGAAATCAATGAACAGGAGCTGATTGGACTGATTGGTCCAAACGGTGCCGGAAAGACGACGCTGTTCAACCTGCTTACCGGTGTTTATGAACCGAGTGAGGGGAAAATCGAGCTGAATGTCGATGGTGCGATGAAGGAAATCGGCGGTATGAAGCCGTATGCGGTAACGCGTATGGGGCTGGCGAGAACCTTCCAGAATATCCGTCTGTTTAAAAATCTGACAGCGCTGGATAATGTGAAAATCGCAATGCATAAGAATATTAAATACGGAACCCTGCAGGCAATCCTGCGTACACCAAACTATTATCGTGAGGAGGAACGTGTGGAGCAGCAGGCAGAGGAGCTGTTAAAGGTGGTTCATCTGTACGACAAGCGAAATGAGCTTGCCAGCAACCTTCCCTATGGGGAACAGCGCCGTCTGGAAATCGCCAGAGCGCTTGCCACACAGCCGAAGGTATTGTTTCTGGATGAACCGGCAGCCGGTATGAATCCACAGGAAACAGCGGATCTGACCAGACTGATTCACCAGATCAAGGATGACTTCCATCTGACCGTGATCCTGATTGAGCATGATATGTCGCTGGTCATGACGATTTGTGAGCGAATTTATGTGCTGGATTATGGAAAATGCATTGCCAACGGCGTCCGGAAGTGATTAAGAATGACAAGCGCGTCATCAAGGCGTACTTGGGGGAGGATATTTAAGATGCTGAAGGTAGAAAAATTAAATGTCCACTATGGCGTGATTCATGCATTGAAGGATGTATCCATGGAGGTTAAGGAAGGCGAAATCGTTTCGCTGATCGGTGCCAACGGCGCCGGTAAGACAACGCTGCTTCAAACCATCAGCGGCCTGCTGAAGAAGACGAGCGGAGAGGTTGTGTTCCTTGGGAAATCCATGAACAAGGTCAGTGCCAAGAATATCGTAAAGGAAGGTATCACACAGGTACCGGAGGGACGGCATATCTTCTCCGGTATGAGTGTGTATGAGAATCTTCTGATGGGTGCCTATCTGCGTAAGGACAAGGACGGCATCAAAGCGGATCTGCAGGATATCTACCAGCGGTTTCCGATTCTGGAGAAGCGAAGCTCACAGGATGCTTCCACCTTATCCGGAGGAGAACAGCAGATGCTGGCGATGGGAAGGGCACTGATGGCCCGACCGAAGATTCTGCTGCTGGATGAGCCGAGCATGGGGCTTGCGCCGATTCTGGTAAAGGAAATCTTCAACATCATCAAGGATATCAATGAAAAAGGGACAACCGTTCTGCTTGTTGAACAGAATGCAAAGATGGCATTGTCCATTGCGGATCGTGCCTATGTTATGGAAACCGGCAATATCGTCATGACGGGAACCGGTGCAGAACTGGTCAACAGTCCGGAAATTCAGAAAGCATACCTGGGAGGATAATACTATGTACGTAAAAAACAGAATGACAAAGCAATCCGATCTGTATTGATGTGAACAGTAAAATCAGCGATGTTGTCGATATCATGAGTGAAAAGGAGCTGCACCGTATTCCGGTCATCAGCGGTAAAAAGCTGGTCGGACTGGTTACGGAGGGCATGATCTCCAAAAAGGGTGCCAGCAAGGCAACCAGTCTGAGCATTTATGAGCTGAATTACCTGCTTTCAAAGACAAGCGTGGATGCGATTATGATTCGCGATGTTATCACGATTCACGAGGACCGTTTTCTGGAGGATGCGGCCCTGCTGATGTATAAGCATGATATCGGCTGTCTGCCGGTTGTCAATGATGCCAATGAGGTTGTCGGCATTCTGACCAGCAACGATGTTCTTTCTGCATTCCTGGATATTCTGGGCTATCGTACAAGCGGAAGCCGTGTCTGCATTGAAGTCAAGGACGAGCTGGGAACGATCGGTAAAATCTCGGAAATCTTTGTCCGCAATAACTGTAATATCACCCATCTGGGGGTATACTCTCAGCACAACGGCTTTGCGGATATGATCATCCGTATTGATACCTTCCAGACAGACGCGTTGGCAAGTGATCTGGAAGCAAATGGATACAAGGTGTTAAGTATTACCAAAAATCCGAATTAACACAGCGGGATATAGTCATCGGGAGTATCCTTCTATTATAGAATGAGAAAAGGGGTTGTTTGAATGCCAAAGTATATCATCAAACGTGTGCTGATCGGATTTGTGACACTGTTTGTATTAGCCAGCGTTACGTTTTTTCTGATGAAGGCAACGCCGGGATCACCATTTTCCCTGGCGAAGTATAAGACACCGGAGGCACTGGCTGCCGCAGAGGCAAAGTATAATCTGGATAAGCCGCTGATGGAGCAGTATGTGATCTACCTGAAGGGGGTCGCACAGGGGAATCTCGGAGAAGTATGATCAATACCGGACGCAGCGTTTCCTATTATATTAAAACCGGCTTTCCGGTAACCGCACGTCTGGGGCTGATTGCCTTTGTCCTGGCACTGGTGGGAGGAATCGCACTGGGAACCGGGGCAGCATTGTCACGGCATAAGTGGGTGAACAACCTGTGTATGTTTGTGGCGACCATCGGTGTCAGCGTACCGTCATTTCTGATTGCGATGATCATGCTGATCGTATTCGGGGTGCAGCTGCATATTCTGCCGTTTATCGGCTTGAACAGTCCGCTGAACTACATCATGCCGGCGCTTTCACTTGCGTTTTATCCCATCGCTATGATTGCCAGATTGACCCGTTCCAGTATGCTGGAGGTTATGAATCAGGATTATATCATCCTGGCACGCTCCAAGGGAACACCGTATAAGAAGGTAGTCATCAAGCATGCCTTGAAGAATGCCATGCTGCCGGTGGTGACCTATGCAGGTCCGATGTTCGCCTTCATGCTGACGGGAAGCTTCGTCATCGAGAGTGTTTTCTCGATACCGGGTATCGGCAGTGCTTTTGTATCCTGTATTACAACACGAGATTATCCGATTATCATGGGGCTGACGATATTCCTTGGTTTTCTTGTCATCACCTTTAATCTGATTACAGATATCCTGTCCGCCATCATTGATCCGCGGATCAAGCTGGATTAGGAGGTGAAGGCTATGAGTGATAAATTATTGCAGGAAGAATTGAGCGACGACCTGTTTGAACGTCTGGATGATTCTGAAAAAAATGCGGAAAAAATAGCATATGAAAGCCGGACCTATCTGGCGGATGCATGGCATCGGTTCCGACAGAACAAGCTGGCATTTGTAGGCTTCTGCTTTCTGATGTTCATGCTGCTGTGTGCGATTATCATACCAATGATATCCCCCTATACCTATGACGGACAGAATCTGGAGCTGCGCAATATAGGTCCGTCCCTTCAGCATTTGATGGGTACCGATAAATTCGGTCGTGACATTCTGGTACGTATCATGTGGGGCGGACGTGTTTCCTTAAGCGTCGGCTTTGCGGCAGCGCTGATTTCTCTTGGTGTCGGTGTTCTCTACGGAGGAATAGCCGGCTACTTCGGCGGTAAATTGATATGGCAATGATGCGGTTTGTGGATATGATGTATTCCATCCCGGATATGCTGTATGTCATTATGATCGTTGTGGTCATGGGACCGTCGATGAGCTCCATTCTGATCGGTATCTGTATCTCCTCCTGGATGGGGATGGCCCGGCAGGTACGAGCACAGGTCATGACGCTGAAGGAACAGGAGTTTTCCCTTGCAGCCAAGGTGCTGGGAGCGGGAACCGGACGTATTATTTTCAAGCATCTGATTATCAACAGTATGGGGCCGATCATCGTATCTGTCACAATGCTGGTTCCAAGTGCGATATTCTATGAAGCCTTCTGGGCTTTCTGGCATCGGTCTGAGCGCACCGCAGGCAAGCTGGGGAACGCTGGCAAATGAGGCAAGAAGTACCCTGACCTCGTATCCGCTGCAGACACTGTGCCGATTCTGGCAATCTGTCTGACGATGCTTGCATTAAACTTTATCGGTGACGGTCTGGGGGATGCCTGGATCCGAAGAAAAAGAAGAAGTAGGGAGGGAATCATATGAGTATGCTGGAAATACAACACCTCTCTACCGATTTTGAAACAGAAAACGGTATGGTACACACCGTGCGTGATGTGTCTTTGTCTGTGGATAAGGGAGAGGTTTTGGGAATCGTAGGGGAATCCGGTTCCGGAAAGAGTCAGACGATGTTTTCCGTTATGGGGCTGCTGTCAGGCAACGGGATCGTGAAGGATGGCAGTATCACCATTGACGGCAAGGAAATATCGCCAAAGGCTTTTTCCGACCGTAAGGAATATGAACAGGTAATGGATCACATCCGTGGAAATGATCTGGCAATGATCTTTCAAGACCCGATGACCTTTCTGAATCCGGTTCTGCGTATTGAAACGCAGTTAATGGAGCCGATTCTGAATCACATGGATATATCAAAGGAAGAAGCGAAAAAGCGCGCAATCGAATTGATGCGAAAGGTTGGCATTCCTTCTCCGGAAGCCAGAATACGACAGTATCCGCATCAGTTTTCCGGTGGCATGCGGCAGCGTATCATCATTGCAATCGCACTCGCCTGTGATCCGAAAATCATTATCGCGGATGAGCCGACAACGGCGCTGGATGTGACCATACAGGCACAGGTTCTGGAATTGATTTCCCATCTGAAGGAGGAAATTGATTCCGGTATTATCATGATTACGCATGATCTTGGTGTTGTGGCAAGTATCTGTGATCGTATCGCGATTATGTATGGTGGAAAAATCGTTGAAACCGGGACAGTATTTGAAATCTTTGAACATCCGCAGCATCCGTATACGATCGGTCTGCTTTCCTGTATTTCCAATCCGAATGAGCTGGAAAAAAGGAGCTGCATCCGATTCCCGGAAGTCCTCCCGATTTATTGAATATTCAGGAGAATTGTCCGTTTGCGGATCGCTGTGCATCTGCAATGAAGATATGTAAGCTGCATATGCCTCAGGAAACACAGATATCTGCTACGCATCGCTGTTCCTGCTGGCTGCAGCATCCCAAGGCATGCAAAGGTGGTGAAGTCCAATGAGTGATGCAGTATTGAAGGTGGAAAACCTGAAGGTGCATTTCCCGGTCAAGGGCGGTCTGTTCACAAAAAAGCAGGTGGTAAAGGCCGTGGACGGTGTCAGCTTTGAAATCTATCCGAGAGAAACCTTTGGACTTGTTGGAGAAAGCGGCTGTGGAAAAAGTACCACCGGTCGTGCAATCGTCAAGCTTTATGAGCCCACAAGCGGAACGGTGTATTACCATGGAGAGGATGTTACGAAAATCAAAGGCAGCCATCTTGCGGAATTCCGCAGGAATGTACAGATGATTTTTCAGGATCCCTATGCAAGTCTGAATCCCCGTATGACGGTAGGAGAAATTATCCGTGAGCCAATGGATATTCATCATATTTTCAACACGAAGGAAGAACGGGAGCAGCGGGTTCGCGAGCTGCTGGATATCGTCGGGCTGAAGCCGGATCACATCCGCCGTTACCCGCATGAATTTTCCGGCGGACAGCGTCAGCGTATTGGAATTGCCAAACACTGTCCCTGAATCCGCAGTTCATCGTCTGTGATGAGCCCATCAGTGCACTGGATGTTTCCATACAGGCACAGGTTATCAATCTGCTGGAGCATATCCAGAAGGAAATGGGCATTTCCTATCTGTTTATTGCGCATGATTTAAGCATGGTAAAGCATATATCCGACCGAATCGGTGTCATGTATCTGGGAAATCTGGTGGAAATCGGAGACAGTGATGATGTGTATCACCGCCCGCTTCACCCGTATACACAGGCTTTATTATCAGCGGTACCGATTCCCGATCCCCGTGTTGCCAGAGAAAAAAGCGCATTGTACTGGAGGCGAGCTGCCGAGTCCGCTGGATACCCCGAGCGGCTGCGTATTCCGTACCCGCTGTCCCAATGCCACAGAGCGCTGTGCCAGGGAAAAGCCGGGAATGGTAAACGTAGGGAAACGAACGGTTGCCTGCTTCCTGTATGAAAAATAATGTGATCATATAAAAGGAAAACGAAGCACTGTCCATCCGGCTGTGTTTTCGTTTTTTGAAAGAAAGGAAAAGGTATGGTATGCGGCACTCATTCCTGCTGCATAAGATACCGGGAGGAAACATCATGAACAAGGGTTTGCTGTTTGTATTAACCGGCGCCAGCAGTGTGGGAAAAAAGGATATCCGTGACCGGCTGCTTGGTGATGAACAACTACATCTGAATTATTCCATTTCCATGACAACCCGTCCAAAACGCGGGGAGGAAGTGGATGGCAGGGATTATTATTTTGTCAATCATGAAGCCTTTGCGCAGGCTTTGCGAAATCGTGAGCTGCTGGAGTATACAGAGTTTGACGGCTATTACTATGGAACACCAAAGCATCAGGTGGATTTTCTGCTAAATAGTGGGAAAAATGTCATGGTTGAGGTGGAAGCACAGGGTGTTGGGCAGATCAAGCTGCAATATCCGGACGCTCTGTGCGTATTCGTGGAACCGGAAAGCATGGAGGAACTGGAGAAACAGATCATGCTGCGGTATCGGGATGATGCGGCAAGCGCACAGCGCAGAATTAACAAGGCGCTTGTTGAACTGGAGCTGTCCACACTCTTTCGCCATACTGTGAAGAATACGGATGTCAATGCGGCATATGAGGAAATCTGTGAACTATTGAAAGAGCATATGCAGGAAAGAGGAAATAAGGGATGAAAAAGGGTGTAGAGAAAACCGATCTCTATCAGCTGCATCTGTTGAGCGGCTTGAAAGCATCACCTTCCGGAAACCGTCTGGTTTATGTGCATACGCAGATGGCGGAAGCAAGTGATACGTACGAAAAAAATCTGTGGCTGTTGGAGGGAAAGAGGAATTTCTGTATCTATCAGAAGCAGAAGTTTTCCGCCTTTCTGTGGGAAAATGAACATACGCTGCTGATTCAAAAGCCTGCAAAGGAACAGAAAACGGAATTTGTTCGTCTGCATCTGGATACCTTATGCACCACACCGGCTTTTACAATACCTGCGAATGTTGTCCAGCTGGAGAGGATAAGTGTGCAGCACTATGCCTATCTGGCAGAGGAATCCGTACAGAAACAGAATGATGATGACACCATCGTGCTGACACAGATTCCCTTCTGGGATAACGGTGTCGGCTATATCAGCGGGAAACGAAACCACCTGTATGTCTATTATGAGGAAAGTCAGACATCCAAAGCGTTGTTTGCAGGAAACTGGCATGTGGAAAACCTGTCGGTTTCAAATACGCAAATTGTATGTAGCGCGCAGGAGTATTCCACAAAGAAGCCGCTGACACAGGGGATTTTTACCTTTACCACAGATACCCTGCGTCAAACAGAGCTTCTCAACTGTGACACCTTACGCATTGAAGCAGTTACCTGTGAGAAGGATACCGTTGTTTTCACAGGAACGGATATGCAGCAGTATGGCAATGAAGAGGCGGCGGATATTTATGTCTGGACGAAAGAACAGGGTGTGAAAAAGCTGCTGGACTGCGAGCATTACGCATATTGCAATATAGTGAGTGACTGCCATGTCGGAGCCTCCACATCCATCATGATGAAGAACCAGATTGTTTACCATCTGAAAAATGAGGAAGGTCGCTGCCTGCTGTACGCATTGTCCATGGATGGCAGGGATATCTGTCTGACACCAAAAGCCAATGTGATACGGGATATTGCCGTGAGCGCACAGGGCTGGTATACACTGGAAATGGAAGAAAATGCGCTGGAGGAAATTTATTACCGCAAGCAGGATGATTGTCAGAAGCTCACAGCATGGAATGCGGAGTATTTACAGACGCATCGGCATGTGCAGCCAAAAGAAATTCTGTATACCAATCGTGAGGGAGGTATACAGAAGGGCTGGATTTTATATCCGGCTGACTATGTGGAAGGAAACCGGTATCCGGGTCTGTTGAGTATTCATGGAGGACCGCGCTGCGCATATGGAAATGTTTTCAACCATGAAATGCAGATGTTTGCATCCATGGGGTATATGGTATTTTACACAAACCCAAGGGGCAGTGATTCCTTCGGTGAGGAGTATGCGGACCTGCGGGGGAAATACGGTACGATAGATTATGAGGATTTGATGGCGTTTACGGATGTGGTGCTGCAGGAAACCCCACAACTGGACAGCGGGCGCTTGGGTGTGCTTGGCGGAAGCTATGGAGGTTTTATGACAAACTGGATCATCACACAGACAGACCGGTTTCAGGCAGCCGCTTCCCAGCGCAGTGTCGCAAACTGGACATCGGATTTCGGTACGAGCTGTATCGGCTATACCTTTGATCCTAATGAGATGCAGACAACACCGTGGAAGGATGTCATGACGATGTGGACGGCTTCTCCGCTGGCATATGCAAACAAGGTAAAGACGCCAACCCTGTTTATCCATTCCCTGGAGGATTATAATTGTCCGCTGAGTGAAGGACTGCAGATGTTTACGGCTTTACAGTATCATGATGTGGAAAGCCGCATGTGTCTGTTTCCACAGGAGAATCATGAGCTGAGCAGGAGTGGAAAACCAAAGCATAGATTACGCAGACTGCAGGAAATGGCAGACTGGTTCGACGCACATTTGAAGTAGCATAGCAAAAGGCGGTTCAGCAATAGAATCGCTTTTTTCATTTTTACAATTTAAACTCATGACTGCGGGAAATGTTTATAGAACAAACTTGAAATATACGAATGTTGATGAGATCCTTAGGATATGCCTGTTCCATCATCGTAATGAATTTGAAATGATATCGTATTCTCCTACAATATTCTTTATTCCCCTATTTTATACAATATTATAGGAGAATATGGGAATTGATAGGAGATTATCTTTATTATTCTCCTATGAGCCTTAGCTTTTCTCCTGAATTTTTGCTATAATAGGAGAATAATGAGGTGGTACAGAATGAGATCTTTTGACTATCTGAAGATTAGAGATAAAAAATGGGATTTGGAAGTCTTAACATTGATTGCTAAAATCCATGAATACAAGGGAAAACAGGAACTCTATATCAAACAGAAACCGATGAGTTTGGAAAAGCTAGTGGAAATTGCGAAAGTACAAAGTACGGAAGCATCCAATCAAATTGAAGGTATTGTTACGACGGATACAAGAATTAAACAGCTGGTCAACGAGAAGACATCACCGCGAAACAGGATGAAGAAGAGATTGCGGCTATCGAGATGTTCTGAACATGATTCATGAAAGTCATGAATATATACCAATCCAAAGCAATTATATCCTGCAGCTTCATAAGGTTCTATATAGTTATTCAGGAGAATCCTTTGGTGGAAAATTCAAGAATACGCAAAATTACATTACAGAAGTACGAGCGGATGGAACCAGAGCTGTTCGATTTCAGCCGTTAGCTCCCTATGAAACATCACAGGCAATCCATGTAATTTGTGAAAGCTACAATCAGGCAATCGCTGCTGATATTGAACCCTTGCTGTTAATTCCATCCTTATCACAGATTTTCTGTGTATTCATCCTTTTAATGATGGTAATGGTCGCATGTCAAGACTTATGACCGCATTGCTTCTTTATAAGAGCGGATTTGAGGTGGGAAAATATATCAGTATAGAAACTAAAATCGCTAAAACAAAATTAAATTATTATGAAGCATTGCAGGATATCGATGAGGGATGGCATGAAGGAGACAATGATGTCACACCCTTTATCAAATATCTTCTAGGCGTCATTTTAGCTTGCTATAGAGATTTCGAAAATCGTTTAGAATTGGTCGAAGAAAAGAAACCGGCTCTGGAAATGGTGCGAAATGCCGTAAAGGAACAAATAGGCAAATTTACAAAAGCTCAGATCGTTGAGTACTTACCTGCACTTCGGCGTGCTGCAGTTGAAAAGGCCCTGAAGATATTGGTGGATGAGGGTGAAATCACCCGTCATGGCGGTGGTAGATCTACGTTTTATACTAGAAATGATTAGGGGGAAATACGCCAAAGACATGGGAGGTATTCAAGGAAATAAAAACACTCTACTGAAAATAGGATATGATAATAAATAAAGCATAGTTCCATATGCATGTTTCTCTCCGTTTACCTCAAAAAGAGAACTTGGAAAGATAAAAATGTGATATAATGACGATACTATAAAAAGGAGCTGATGATCCTATGAAAATGCTGCCGATTGGAATAGAAAACTTCAAAGAATTGATTGATAATAAGTATTATTATGTAGATAAAACGGCGCTGATTAAAGATGTTTCTAGCGAAAAGGTTGCTTTGTACACCAGACCAAGAAGATTTGGGAAAACGCTAAATATGAGCAGGCGCTGCCCGCCCATGGCGTGTTATACTATTTCTTTTCCAACAAGGAAAAAGAAAACAGCTATTTGTTTAATGGATTAGAAATCTCAAAGGATAAAGAAGCATGTAAACATCAGAATCAGTATCCTGTTTTGTTTTTGACATTGAAGGATATGAAAAGGAATCATTTTGAAGCGCAAATAGATAAATTTAAATCTATCATCTCTATGCTGGTTGATCAATACGCTGAGCTGTTGGATAGCCCTAAATTACGAGAGTCAGAAAGAAAACTATTGTCACAGTATTTGAATGAAGCTGCCCCAGTAAATAAACTTATGGATGCCTTATTCAATTTAAGTGTTTTTCTGGAAAAACATTATGAACAAAAGACGATCATTTTAATTGATGAATAGGCACTGCCCGCCCAAGGCGCGATGTTCCACTGCAAAGCGCCTATCTTAATGGCTACTATGATGAAATGATAGAGTTTCTTAGAAATGTATTCAGTACAGCTTTGAAAACGAATGACGCGTTAGGGAAAGGCGTATTGACAGGCTGTTTAAGAATCGCCAAAGAGAGCGTATTTACAGGCTTGAATAATTTTAATGTATATTCTATACTTCAAAGAAAATCAAGCAGTTGTTTTGGCTTTACATCAGAAGAAACAAAAGAACTATTAGAATCCTATGATATGATTTCTTGCGAAGCAACTGTGAAAGAGTGGTAGCGCTGCCCGCCCAAGGCGTGATGGTTATTTGTTCAATCAAACGGAGGTATATAATCCCTGGAGCGTTTTGAAGTATGTAAAAAAAGGTATGGAGGAATCGCCAGTACCTGAATCATTCTGGGCAAACACCAGTGGTAATGAGATCATTTATCGCTACATTCAACAGGGAACTGCACAGATGAAAGTCGAGTTTGATGAATTGATGAAAGGAAATGCAATTGAAAAGAATATTAAATCAGAATTAACGTATCGAGAAATGGATGATATTGATAATATTTACAGTTTTCTGTTATTTACTGGATATTTAAAAATTGAAAAATCATCAGACTTATACCGATATTACTTAAAGATTCCAAATAAAGAAATCGAAATGATTTATGTTCAGATATTCTCACAGTGGTTTGATGCAGTCATAAAGAAAAACAGTACTTCCTTTTATACAGCATTATACAAAGGAGATGAAGAAGAAGCAAGAAAAGTATTGAATGCAATTTTATTTCAATCCATCAGTTATTTTGATGCGAAGGAAGATTTCTATCATGGATTTCTGACAGGTATGCTTCAGGAATTTCATGTCATTTCAAATCGTGAATCTGGAATGGGAAGGTTTGATTTGGCTGTGATACCGGATGATTTTCGAAAAGAGGACTGATCATCGAGTGCAAACATGCTGCATCCCTGAGAAGTTTAAAAGCGGAGAGTGAAGCAGCCGCAGAACAAATTAGAGAAAAACAATATATCGAGGGATATCTTGCAGATGGATATACTGATTTTATTGGATATGGAATTGCATTTTATAAGAAATCCTGTTATATAACAAAGCTTAATAAAAACAGATAAAAGAAAAGAATTGATGCTGTTTGTGATACTGGAATCATTTGGGACAACAAACAGTCGTGAAATCAAAAACACGCAAAATCCTATTTGATCAAACAGAGAAAGCGTGTTTTTCGTATAGCATTCAAAAATTGATATTACTGGAGAAACGTTAGCTTTAGGATACCATCTTATTTGTTACAACCTATTAACGAAAAATTTCGATTATAGTCGATAAAGTGATTAAAAACATAATTTATTTCGAGTATAATCGAAATGAAGGGGTGAAGTTTATGCTATATCGTGAGGATTACATTCAAAAAATTGCTTGCTTTAAAGATTAATGGATGTAATTAAAGTGATTACAGGATTGCGAAGATCTGGAAAATTGACAATCATGAGGCAGGTTCAGGAATATTATAAAACGCTTAATACCACTAGAAAAAGCAGAGGATTTTAAGTCCTCTGCTTTTCCACGCAGTTTGTTTCAGAGTAAAAAATATATCAGCATTCACCGGTAAGAAGTTTAATGAACGCATCGTAGGACTTTACTTTGATCAATTCCTGTATGATGGTCATATCTTGGAGCTTTTCCAATAAATTACTATAAAGCTCTTTAAAAAATCTTCTCTGATTGTGATTTATACCAATCATAATTATAATATTGACCTCAAAATAGCCCCATTTCATTGGCGTTTTATTGACGATTACATAAGAGCAGTTTCTGCTTGTCGAACAAAGTATAGAATGTGGTATTGCAACTTTGTTGTCAAAGCTTGTTGAGGTTATTTCTTCACGCTCCAAGACAGACTGTGTGAAGGATGCAGGTGCAATTCCTGCATCAATAAGTTTTTGTGAGATATATCTTATCATGGCATTTGCATCAAGCTCGTAATGCTCCAGTTCAAACATATCCTTAGAGAAAAAGGAATGGAATTGATGCTTCATCGTATTTGTATGTTGCTGGTCAATAAGTTTATTAAGGAAATCATATACTTTATTCAAATCTTTTCTATCGAAAAGAGGGCTGATATATACCATTGGAACAGCATATGATCTGTTTTGTTCTCCGGACGCATCTATGATAAAATCTATACCTTCTGTATCTATCGAATGAATACTTTGCATAATGGAAACTATGTCAATTTTATTCTGAAATTCTTTTTGGAATTGATAAAGGTAATTTGAAACCGGATAATAGTATTCATTCATTATAAGCAGGGCTTTATACGTATGGCTTTCTTCCGCTTTTTTTTCGATAACTGCTCCAATATGTAAAGATATGAAGGTGATTTCATCTTTATTCAGCTTACAGTGATATCTATTTCGAATTTCATTCGCTATATAAACGGCAATATCATAGATGAGCGGATTCTGAATAAAAATCTGATCACTGAAAGGATTGGTATTAAAGGTATTGTTGTTCCATCGAAACAATACGTTTTTCAAATGGAGGGAGAAAAAGTTAATAAAATCAGAATCGTTTAGATCAATATAATAAATATAATTGATATTCTCTACCAACTGTTTTGTAAACTCTATGTATTCCAGACTTATGAAATCCTGTGTATACTTTCTAGTTTGATTATTGTGATCCAATCTAGTAGTTTTACTCATAAGTAAAAATATCAGCTGATTTTTCTCCTCTGTATTAAACATAATATTATAGTTTGTTTCTATTTCCTGAATGATATTTGCTGCACAAATGCTTTCCGGTTCCTTTTCCTTTGCCGAAGGAGAACTTTGTAATTGCAAAGAATACTTATTTTGTAATCTTGATAAAGTTATAATGACATGTGTTAAAATATTTTTTATCGCATAATCACTGGCATAAAGCTTTTGCTGACGGGTTTGATAAGTAATCAGATCCTTAAGCGTATCGAAGGGAATATGTATATCTTTACATATGGCATGGAGCGTATTTTGCACAGTTGCAGAATCTTGTTGAGAAAGCAGATAGCGTATAAAAGAACGCTTGCTCTCTTCACTACCTTGGATGGTGGCTTTCCCGTTACCACGCAGAAGAGTGAGATGGAAATCTTTTATAATACCGCGAATTTGTATCAGGTCTTTCTCAATGGTGGAATAGCTGATATAAATGTCATCTGCTATATCATAAAGATCTGCTTCCTCTGATGAAGTGATGATCCTTCTGCTATATATAAAAGACGTTCATTTTGTGACGAGAAATCATAAACGAGGGAACTTCAATCTTCCTTTTATTACATGGACTATCTAATACTGTTATCCAGTAGCCATTGCTAGAAGATTGAATGATAAGTTTTTCCTCATTTATTTCACGGATATAATTTCGAATCGTACGATCTGAAACGTTGAGGCGTGAAGAAAGCTCTTTTCCTGTAACAGGATGATTTGCACTTGATAATAAAGCAAGCAGTTTCTTTTTCTTATCCATAACGATCTCCTTATTCTCCCAATATACCCTCTATGTATATATTATAAATATATTTACCAAAGGTACCAAATAATTCTTTTCCTATACCTAGGAAATTTATGGAAAGACAGATGTTCGAGCTTATGTGATAATGAAAATGCAAAGAGTGAAAGGAGATGAATTACATGAAGATTTTACTGATTTGCGGAAATGGTGTATCAAGTGGAATGATTGCACAGAAGATTAGAAAGGCAGGAATAGCGAGGGGCTATGATGCTGTTTCTGATGCATACAGTTATTCTCAGCTGTCAGAGGTTGTCGATGAATTTGATGTGGTACTCGTTGCACCGCAAATGAAATTCAATGAGGACATGATACGGGATATTTGTGCTGTGCATCATAAACCATATGCAGTACTGGATAATTTCGTTTATTCAACATTGGACGGAGAAAAAGGATTTGACACTGTGCTGTCATTGTTAAATGAGTGAGGGAAAAGGAGAAAATATGAAAAACATTTATGTGAGGATAACTGCCTGGCTGGCAGGTCCATTTAGTTCAAAGATATCAAAGTTTACACAAAATGCCTATGTAATGGCAATACAAAACGGCTTTCAGACAGTATTGCCAATGATCCTGGTAGGATCCATTGCTAGTCTGATCAATACTCTGCGTAATTTTTGGGAATGGGTACCGGATTTGTCTTTAGTAAATCAGTATTCCTTTGGATTGATTGGCATTTTTCTGGCTTTATACTTCCGTATAATATCATGGAAAATAAGAAACAGAATCGTGCGAAACTCATATCCGGATTTACCGGTGTTTCTGTATTACTGGCGTTGTGTAATCCGGTATTCAAGGAAGGTAATATTTCATTAAATGCAGGTTATATCGGAACTGGAGGGATGACGGTAGGACTGCTGGTCGGCTTATTGATTGGTGCAATCTTCGCTGTTTATTTCAAGCATGGTCTTTTTTCAAAGGATACGAGTCTGCCTTCTATTGTTGTGAACTGGTTTGAATCTATCGTGCCTGTGTTTCTTGTTATCGGCATCGCTATCCTGATTGCTGGCAATGGTGTTAACCTGTTCGATCTGATGGAAGAAGTAGTGTCTCCAATAGCAGCTATTGGAAATACATACTTAGGCTTTGTATTATTGTATTTTATTATGGCATTATGCTACAGTCTCGGACTGAGCGCATGGGCTGTGTATCCGATTTTCCTTGCATTGGCGTTAAATAATATTGCTGCCAATATAGATTTGGTCGCAGCGGGTAAGGATGCAGTTTTCATCACTACAGTTGAGGTGGTATTCTGCGGTTGGTGCTGCATGGGTGGTATGGGCTGTACAATGCCATTAAATATTCAAATGCTTCGTTCAAAATCAAAAAAAATAAATGCGATTGGGAAGGCAGCTATATTTCCATCCCTGTTCAATATCAATGAGCCTGTTATGTACGGCTTGCCTGTCGTATGGAATCCGATTATGATGATTCCCTACCTTCTGGTCTCCTTTATAGTACCTTCGCTCGTCTATCTGGTTCTTACAGTGGGTTTTGTGGATATTCCTGCTAGAGCATTTCAAATGAACTTCCTTCTACAGCCTGTAGCAACCTTCCTTACAAATTATGACTTCAGAGGGGTGATTTTCTGGATTCTGTTATTTATATTGATTTATCTGATTTATCTTCCGTTTTTTAAAGTATATGAGAATCAGGAAATGAAAAAGAAGCAGCGGAAGAAGGAAAGGAAACGGTATAGACAGTATGAAACAGACAAAAGAAGAATGCGTGATCACAGCTGCAATGAATATTATCCTGCATGCCGGAAATGCCAGAAATATTTTACGGGATGCAGGAAAATGTATCGCAGAGGGGAAAAACTTGGATGCAATCGCACAACAGCTGGAGGAAGCTAGGGGTAGCATTCTACTTGCACACAAGGCGCAGACGGATATACTGCATGAAGAAGCTGAAGGTAAACATATTGAGGTAACCGTTTTGTTCTCTCATGCACAGGATACGCTTATGACAACACAAAGTGAATTATTCTTTGTGGAAACATTATATGAACTGGAAATGAATAGGAGGAAACAAACGTTATGAAGTCAACTTTTTTATGGGGTGTTGCCACTGCAGCGAACCAATGCGAGGGTGCCTGGCAGGAGGAGGAAAAGGTATTTCCACTGCAGATATTCTATACGATGGAACTGCCGGAGAATACCCGGAGAATTTAAAGATTTATCCGGAACGTTATTATACTTATCATACAGGAAATGATTTTTATCACCGTTATAAAGAAGATATCGCTTTAATGAAGGAAATGGGAATTAAGTGTTTCCGCATGTCAATTGCATGGACAAGAATTTATCCGAAGGGAATTGAAGATAAACCAAATGAGGAAGGACTGGCCTTTTATGATCGCGTTTTTGATGAGCTGAAAAAGCAGGGAATCCAACCGCTTGTAACAATATCACATTATGAAATGCCATTGTATCTGGTACAGGCATATGGCGGATGGAACATAGATGCGTTATTGACCATTATGTAAAATATGCGAAAACAGTACTTGACCGCTTTCATGAAAAAGTTAAATACTGGATTACCTTTAATGAAATGAATTTTATCAGTACGATACCGTTTTGTGCGGGAGGTCTGTTGATCAGAGGTAAGGATAATAAGGAACAGGATATGTTTCAGGGAGCACATCATCAGCTACTTGCACATGCACTTGTGACAGCCTACAGTCATGGATCATATCCGGATTTAAAGATTGGGTGCATGGTTTGCGGTACACTTGCCTACGCACAGACACCAAATCCACAGGATGCTATGGAACAGCTGGAATGTGACAGGGAAACTTACTATTATACAGATGTGTTTGTAAGAGGAAGATATCCGAATTATGCGGACAGCTTTCTGAAAAAAAAGCAGGTTGTTTTACATAAACAGGAAGGTGACGATGAAATCTTAGCAGAGGGAAAGGTGGATTTCCTTGCATTCAGCTATTATTTCACTAGAATTGCCCCGATAAATCCGAATAACGATCCAGATTTAACAGATAATGAACGTATGCTTGGAAAGCTCGAAAATCCATATTTACAACGAACACAATGGGGTTGGGTAATCGATCCTGTAGCTTCCGTCTTGCCTTGAATAAATTTTATGACCGTTACCAGGTACCGCTGTTTGTAACTGAAAATGGTCTTGGCGCAAGAGATGTATTGTGTGAGGACAAAAGGATTCATGATGACTACCGTATTGATTATCTCAGACAGCATATTCGGGAATTGAAAAAGCAGTTGAAATAGATGGTGTTGATGTTATGGGCTATACCTCATGGAGTGGCATTGATCTGGTTTCCGCAACAAGTGCACAAATCACGAAGCGCTACGGACACGTTTACGTAGATTATGATGATCAGGGAAACGGTACGGGAAATCGATTTAAAAAAGATAGCTTTGCGTGGTATAAGAGAGTTATTGAAACAAACGGTGAGCAATTATAATAGAG
>ENA-OQCK01000135-OQCK01000135.1-human-gut-metagenome-genome-assembly--contig:-NODE-135-length-42289-cov-7.361676_pt1 | contig 42289 bp, 48 predicted proteins | sample MGYA00242498_ERZ504578 | MGnify/ENA primary metagenome ERZ504578 (study PRJEB26092, sample SAMD00036229) | human gut metagenome | host: Homo sapiens | study: EMG produced TPA metagenomics assembly of...
CAAGAAAATCGTCCAAAAAATCACAGGCGCATTAGGGCGCATCTTTACGTGTTTCGCAAAAACATTTACAAAAAAATATAATACTCCATCTATATATAAGTAAGACGCTAATTTTTTTTATAATATAAAAGTTTTACAAACCTCGCAAAGATGCGCCCTTTGCGCCCTGAACCATCCCCTACCAACTTATCAGGGATACAAAAAAAGCCTATGAGACACGGCCATAAAGTCATTGAGATAACACCTCTATCCCATTGACTTTACCACCGTTTCCCATTGAGATACTATCGCAAACCCGACACTTCAAGAAGATAATCATTCCCCAGATAGGCGTCTTGACCATGAACACGAATAGTTCGCTCGCAACTGAACTGAACCGCACCATCGTCCCGTTAATCGCTACCCGTCCCATGATAGGGACAAATCCGTTCTTCTCCTTGCTGCCATTCACATAGATTTGACTTCTCCCAATATCCACAATTTGCCCCTACCTTCTTCATATTCAATTTTAATTGCGCCAATCTGGGCTTTTTATGAGGTTATTACGGAGATTTTCCGTAATTCTGGAAGACTTTTATAACCTCTTTATTTATAAGAGGTTTGAGAGAAAGGTTAAAATAGAGGTAACGAATTGGCAACCGTGTTTATTTCTGCGCTTTGCTGCGAGTTGCTGTCAATGTCTCTCGTCTGGGTACAAAAGTAGCAATAAAAATCGGAAACACATCAAATCTACCAGTGATAAATTCGCATGAGAATGCTCCTTTTGTTGTTATTTTCAATCTCAATTTTAAGCATACAATACTGAACGTCTGTTGCAAATTGATTGACAAGCATTCATTAAACCGTATTCTAATATAAATTACGGCATAGGCTCCATGATCAGTTTTCGGTTTTTCTCCTCATTCGTTAAATCTCTAAAAAAATGTATTTTATCATGACAACTTACTGCGATTTGCTTTTTCGACGACTCACTAAAAACTTCCAAATGTATAGAGTTTCCTCTATGGAAACGATCCAAGCACCAGAGTTCATCTTCTTTACTGATTCTTCTATACAAACGAGCTTTTCTGTTTCCGTATTTTGTCGGTACAAACAAGGAGGTGTCTGATAAAATCGTCTGAGAATCATTAGGACGAACCTTCGAATTTTTATCATAATAAACTTTTAATAGCTCTAATTCTTGCAGTTTTTCAGTTAAGCTTTCAACAGCATGATAAGACATTATATCCAAATTCCCATCATCTTCTTTTTGTATATTTATGATAGGTGAAGGGTAATTTGAATTTAGATTAATCAAAATAGTAGTAAAACCTAATTTCTGAGATTCATAGGATCTGCAACTGTTGTATTGCTGACATCTTTATCACCAATGCGATATTGGGCAGTAGGATCGACCCAACGTAATTCCCGAATAGCTGTTTTATATATGGCAGAGAATGATTTCTTTCGTTCCTTGTCATGGTTCAACAAGTCTGTAAATTTGGTATTTGGTGGAATAGCGATAGTCAAAAAAATCTGCTGATGTATAATTGTTGAAATGGAGCCAATAGGCATATCAACCTTCGACAAAACCTTCAGACATGATATCGCATTATCAAAAGACATCGCCCAATCGTCTGAATGGGATACATCCATAGACAATTCATTTAGATAAACATTCATGCTCATAGTCCTAAAATAATGTCATTATCCAATTCCGACTGGTCGAAAAAACCGTCAGGCCATTCCGCTATTCGTCCATCGGAAAGGACTTCAATCGGAATATGTTTTGCGGGAAACTTCTCGTCAAAATATAATATCCTCAAATCATCCGACTTGAATGCTTCCTGTACAACCATAACGCGAGGAGCATTTATAATATGTTCGCTATGTGTTTCAATAAAAATCTGGACTCCAGTTTTGGAAACAAGAGCAAGGAATTTGCTTAATATACTTTGAGCCTGAGGGTGTAAATGTGCTTCTGGATTTTCTATGATAAAAACAGAATCCGGCTTGGCCAGCAAAGCCGCGACAACTATAGGCAAGACATAGGAATACCCAAATCCTACATTGGTTGGCTTGTACTTCCCGCTACGGTCGGGTGCACCAAATCGCAGCGTGTACTCATTCACGGAAGCGATATATTCTGCGTTTATATAAGTAGGTCTAAACATCTGTGAAAGCCAGAATTGCACCTGCCTCCCAAAGTCGGATCAATATTTTCCAAATTAATCTCGGGGAAAATATCAGGTATTCCATCAATGATGATCTCATTTACGACATCATCCTTGTGATTATAGAAAGCACAAGCCACGTATTCACCTTTGGAACCAATATAATTAATGTCGTTATTGAATGCATAGTGAAGTTTGGGTCCCAATCTTTCAGCGGATATGAAAGTCAGGCTCTTGAATAAATTTGTCATTTCCTCAGAATAGCAGTCAGCGGATGACGAAATACCATTAACCATGAAATCCTTTAACCGAAGTGCTTGTTCATTATCTCCGCCAACGCTGAAGATAAAATCGAATCGGATATCCTCACGCATGAAACCTAACACGATCTCTTTCTCTCGGCTGATCTCTTCATTTTTGACATCTATTGCGTTTCCTAAATTTACCATATCGCCATTAAGGCAAAGCAAATCAAAGCTGCCATTCTCTTTGAAACTTTGTGCCAAAGCAATAAAGACCTGCAACATGGTAGACTTACCTCTACCATTTATACCGGTAAGGAAGTTCAGATACTTCAAATCGTTAAAATCGACCTGATCCTTAAACACTTTGAAATTTGATATCGAAACTTTACTTATCATAATCAAGATATTGATGGGCTAATTCAAAACGTTTGTTCACACCGCTTTTCGAACTTGTTGAGATACGAAAACTATCAAGGAAATCATTGTCCTTAAGAAGATTGCCCAATGAACGGGCTACAATACTTTTTTGAGGGAAATTCGAACACTCTTTTCCCCAAAAACAATTAAATACTACTTCCATTACCGCGACATTTATTCGTCCACGGGTATTCTTGCCAGGTATTCTGAAATTTGTTTTTCCAAAAAAATCATAAGTCAAACCAAACGTCTGCAGGGTTTTACTTTCCAAATCGTCTATTTCTATAGAACTCATCGCGTTCAGTTTCTTCATTGCCCTTTCAAGGAACTCATCAATAGAGCCTTGATATGACGATACCGGCTGGATGATAAACGCAATGCATCTCAAAATAGCCTCCCGCGCCTTCATTCTATTATCGCTGATACCACCATCAACGGCTTTCTTGAAAATTTCAGAGTTAACGACCCGTTTAAGAAAGGCTGTGGCATTTCCAATAAACACACAATTGCGTACCTCTTGCCGCTCCAATTTTGTCCCCCCCGTATTTATCCTGTTAAATATATCATATACGGCAGCCATTGGAACCGATACTCCGAGAACATAAAACATTAGTTGTTTGTCTTCTATTTTAGTTGAAATAGTAGAATCCCATTCCTCTAACTCATGAAAGGTCTTATCATTCAGTTCAGACAATGCCTCAAGGTCGCAAAGCGCAAATTTATTGTTCAGATATTCGGATAGCGCTGTTGTGCGTTGTAAACCGTCAATGATTACCATGCTTCCATCCGAACGTTTTTTCATATAGAATGGAGGTATCGGTATCTGAAGAATGGCAGATTCGATAAACCTGCTCTTTTGTTTTGGCTTCCAAACTACATTTCGCTGAAAATCAGGATTCATCTTAATTTTTCCAGATTTAATTTTTCTAAGATATTCAAACACGGAAAACTTATCTTCACTAATATCAAGGGTTTCCTTATAATTCAAAGGATATATACTCTCCCGATTTTCCAAATCATCTGCAATATCGTCTATAAGAACATATTTATCTTCCTTATATTTAACCTGATTCAAATGTTCAAGCCATGCCAGAATTACACGTATATCATTAGTGGCAATCTTGTCCTCCAGACTTGAAATAAGTTCTGAAAGAGATTTTCCATTGTCACCAATACTTTCGGTTATCAGTTTTGTATCGTCCAGGGTGTCCAAATACGACAAAAACGAATGTTCCCGAGTAGATTCGTCAGTTAAATCAAAAGAGCCAAAAGGCTCAACCATCGAGTTGGAAACATGTAAGAAATTGTTATCAAATAGAAACCGATAATAAATGTCATTCTCCATTTCACTATCATATTCTGAATTGACTATCTGACAATAGATACTGAATACTCGACTGAGATCCGGTATATATGGAAATTTGGCATGAGGAGTCATAGAAACCATAACAATTATTTTGACCACAAAATTAGTTATAAAAATCCGAAAACTATTATGTTATCGTATTTTTCTTTGCTTCATTTAAAAGTCTGCTCAACCATTATCCCGTATTCTCCCATTTTAGTATATAGCGTTGTACGTCCTATTCCGAGCAGTTCGGCGGCAACCTTGCGGTTCCCGTTCGCCTGCTTCAACGCACGTAAAATTCGTTCTTTCTCTTCCGCTTCGTTGCGCAGGGCGAAACTGATGGGAGAGGTCGGTTTTGTCACGGCAAGTTCCAGATGCTCTTTCGTGACAAGTCCGGTCTGCGCCTGCAACACCGCACCCATGATTTTCTGTCGAAGCTCACGGACATTGCCCAGCCAAGCATGGGTCAGTAATGTTTTACGGGCTTCTCCGTCAAATCCGATAACGTCGCATTCCAGTTCTTGGTTCGCAATCTCACGGAAAAACTCCGCCAACGGCATGATGTCCTCTTGACAGTCGCGCAACGGCGGGACGGTTATCTCGAAGTCATGCAGACGGTACAGCAAATCCTGTCGGAAACGTTTTTCGTTCACAGCCGCCTCTAAATACTCATTGGTGGCGGCAATGATACGGACGTTGAAACTCTTGTCCGTTTTGTCTCCTATCGGGCGGTATTTCCGCTCCTGTATGGCGCGCAGAAGCATCTGCTGGGTTTCCATAGCGAGATTACCCACCTCGTCCAAAAACAATGTGCCACCTTCCGCTTCGTGGAAATAACCTTTCTTGCTGCTGTCCGCACCCGTGAACGCTCCTTTGACGTGTCCGAAAAATGCCGACGGAGCAAGTTCTTTGGTGAGTGAACCGCAATCCACCGCAACGAACGGTTTTCCTGCCCGTTTGCTCTTATCGTGCAGAAGGTGGGCAATATGCTCCTTGCCCGTGCCGTTCTCCCCGAATATCAGTACACTCATGTCAGTAGGAGCCACCAGCCTTATTCGTTTCATTATGCTTGAAATGCCGATCCGTCACGAGAAAACAGTGGCATACGGTTTCTCCCGATACTCCGTTCTTTTAATATGGTACGGAGCAGAGGGACGAGTTTGTCCTCCACAAGTTGCTTGGGTATGTAGTCCAGCGAGCCGAGTTTCATACTTTCGACTGCCGTATGTACTTCGGCATAGTCGGTCATGATGATGAAAGGCTGCATCATCCCTTTCTTGCGCATCCAACGCAACAAGTCGATGCCATCGCCTTCAGGAAGGCGTAAGTCTGAAACTATGATGTCATTTTCTGTAGCCTGTTGCAGAAGTTTCTTTGCTGTTGAGAGATGGAAAGCCTGCACGGTACGGAATCCCTCACGTGCCAACAAATTGCAGACAAACTCGCAATATACGATATTGTCCTCCACCACGATGACTTTTGTTTTATCGTTCATTATTGTATTTTCTCCTTTCCTCTTTTGCCAATCGGATAATATCCGTGCCCATATCCAGTACGGCAGTCACGGCGTTGTTTAGTGCTTCGTTATCAGGAGTGCTATTTCCATGAAGCAGTTTATAAAGTTCTCTCAGCGGTTGGTCAGCACGGAGTATCTCCCATGAACTTCGCAGATGGTGTATAAGGGCTTCCAGTTCTTGAAAATCTGTCTTTTGTTCCGCTTCCCTAATTATCAGCATTTCCTTTTCGGTTTCCGCTATCAGTTTCTCCAGCATGACGGCTTCATTGCCATAGGACAGCAGGGAGGTGAAATCCGGCTTTTCATTCCGGTTGCCTTTCATGGCGCACTTGTCTGAAACCTCCATCAGTTCCGATATGGAGAACGGTTTGAGCAGGCAACCGGAGAAACCACGTTCCATAGGTTCCTCCTTACTGCAACTGCCCGAAGCGGTTGTCACGACTACCGGGATAGTCTTTGAATTGCCCACATTGGAGGTGCGTAGCAGTTCCAACAACTCGAAGCCATTAATCTCCGGCATATTCAAATCCGTAAGCAACAGACTGTATTCTTTCCGGCGTATCATTTCCATCAGCTCCGCAGCACCAGTGCAGGTGTCGCAGTGTATCTCTTCCTGCGCATACATCTCTTTAAGCATCAGTAGCAACACTTCGTCATTGTCGATAGCAATTACCTCATGATACGCCTCATTATGGCGGACATATCCTTGACGGGATTGTACTGTCTGTTCATCAACTATCGGCATAGGTATTTCCACCGTGAAGCGGCTGCCTTTGCCTTTTTCGCTCTCCAGCCGGATTGTGCCGCCAAGCATCGCCACGATGCGTTGCACGATGGATAAGCCCAGCCCGAAGCCGTCCTTTGCGGCGGCATTAGACAGACGTTCAAAAGCACCGAATACCCGTTGTTGTTCCTCATCGGTCATACCTGTTCCCGTATCTTCAACAATGAGTTTCAGTGTACCGTTATCATAATTCGTTATCAGGGATATACTGCCGTTATCAGTGAATTTCATGGCATTAGACAACAGGTTGTTCCCGATTTGAATTATTCGCTCTTTGTCAGTTAGCACAACGGCATCACATACGTTCTTCACTGTCAGCGATAGTCCTTTGTTCATGGCTATTGGTATGAACTCCGTTTCAAGTGTGTGCGTGATTGCTGAAATTCGGCAAGGTGAAAGACGTGGTTGTTCTTTGCCATTGTCTAAACGGAAGAAGCCCAACAAGGTATTGAGCATATCCCGCATACGGTCTGAGGATTGCTGTATGCTTTGAAGAAAATACACATTGTTTCCATTGTTGCATTCCTTCCATAACAATTCGGTATAGCCGATTATTGTCGTCAATGGTGTACGCAACTCATGGGTAATAGTATGCACGGCTTTCTTGCGAGAATTAATCAATGCCTCATTTTTCTTTACAACTTGTTGTAGTTGTCCGATTAAATCTGTTGTTTCCCGTTTGTATCGTTTGATGCGGTTGGCATTCCGGTGTATGATAATATAGGAGATTACCAGTAACAGGAGGACGAATCCGGTCAGACCACCTATCTGCATAAACGACTGTTCACGCATTTCGGTTATCTCGGTTTCTCTCTTTTGCATGTCATCTTGTGCCTTATCGTCTATTTGGCGAATCAGGCTTTGCAGTTGGCGATTGAGCTTCGCATTTCGCGCAGCAAGGCTGTCAGCGTGTGCCGAAAGGCGGCGGCTTTGCTCCTTTTGCTCTGATATAATATTCCGATTGAAAGAACGAAGCATCGTGGTCGTCACTGTGGGCTTCATTTCCTCTTTCTTGCCGAAGATGCCGAGAAATCCTTTCCGCTTTGTTTTTTGTGGATGTTCCTGCACACTTTTCCGTACGATTACAGGAACTTGCTGTGCCATCTTCTCATTGAGAGTTTGCTGCTCGTTAAGCGCCTGAACAATCAAGCGCATTTGCTGCTCCTTATCTTCAAGAAGATGGCGCACGCTGTCGATACGTTCTGCTGGATAAATCGTTTTGAAACAGTACAGCATACTGTCCATCGCTATACGTTGGGTATGGTAATGTTCCAAATCATTCTCCCCCCAATCTAAGACGGTTTCACCCAAAAGAGAAAATTCTATCAATTGGATATGAATGTTGTTTATGCCTTTCCTAAACTCTTCAATTCGCCTGTTATCGGCTTCTAAATTTTCCACTTCCTGCCATTCATCATACCAAATATATGCGATGCAGCCAATCAACAATGTTATTAGTAAATAACCAGAAGCTATTATCTTTTGAATATATTTCATCTGATGTTTTTTGGCTGATATTATACGGATATTTTGATATCTGTATAAATCATTTTATTCGATTCAGCAACCATGCGATATTCTGCCCGAGATTCTTCATGTTGGCGACACCTTCTTCGTCTTTCATGGCTTCGCCGGGCAAGCGACCGTATGCAATGTTCCAATAAGTGGACCCCACGACATACATTTCTTTATTAAGGAAGAAATGGTTGATGGTGTCGATGGTGTTCATGGCTCCGGCTCTTCGGGCAACGGCGACCGCACCGCCTATTTTGTGACGGAACATTCCCGGATTGGTATCGCTTACCACGCTGGCACGCTCTATGACTGCTTTGAGCGTGGATGAAACATCTGCCGAATAGGTTGAAGAACCGAGGATAATGGCATCGGCTTCGGTCATTTTCCGGTAGATTTCTTGAAACATATCATCGCCGAACACGCAGTTTTTCTTTCCAGCACATCCGAAGCAGGCTTTGCAGGGGTTTATCGTATGTCCTGCCAACTGTATGTGTTCCGTCTCGTAACCTTCCTTTTCCCAGTTCGCCCAATACGAGATTCAGCATGTCCGCCGTATTGCCGTTCTTGCGTGAACTGCCATTGATTGCCAATACTTCATTTTTCCTTGTTTTTCTTCTTTTTCGGACAGTCTCAGCACATCGGTGGCGTGAATGCCACCGATGCCCAGTCCTATCCCTGCCGCTACCACACCCATCTTTTTTAGTGCTTCACGGCGGGTCATACTATTTTTCTTACTCATTTTCGTTATTTATAGGATTCTGCAAATATCTGTACGATGTCTTCATCCGACATTTGCACACGGTCGCCCGTGAACATGATACCCATTACTTCGCGCGTGTTGCGCATGAAGGTCTCGAACTCGTCAGGCGTAATGCTGTAGTCGGACATCTTCAAGTCCGCCACACCGCAGGCTTCTTGCAAGCGAACGAGAGCCGTGATGAAATCTTCGGGCTTTGTGGCTTCAGGCATACCCATCAGTTGCGCCAATTCAATGAAACGGTCATCGCAACCGTGATTGCGGACAAAATAGCTGAAATAGGCTTTGCTAATCATTATCAGTCCCGCACCGTGCGGCAGATTGGGATGATAGGCGGAAAGTGCGTGTTCCAGTCCGTGTTCGCTGGTGAGCAAGGTAAGCGTCATTACCGCACCGGAAAGCGTGTTGGCAAATGCGACACGGGTACGGGCTTCCAGATTGGAACCGTCTTTCACGGCACGCGGCAGATATTCGGCAATGTTGCGGATAGCTTCGCGTGCATTCATATCACTGGCAAGGTTGGCACTGGCGGCTATGAATCCCTCCACGCTGTGGAACAATGCGTCGAACCCCTGAAAAGCGGTAAATTGGGGCGGTACGGAGAGCATCAGCTCCGGATCGACAATGGCGAGGACGGGAAAGAGCGACGAGTGCATGATGAACGCCTTTTCGTTCGTATCCTCTTTGGTAATGACACCGCAGCCGTCCGTTTCCGACCCTGTGCCGGCTGTGGTCGTGATGGCGATGATGGGCAGCGGACGGTTCTTTATCGGCTCTCCTTTGCCGGAGCCGATGGGTACATAATCCCACAAATCGCCCTCGTTGGTCGCAAGCAAGGCGATGGCTTTCGAGCAGTCCATGACGCTGCCACCACCTAATGCCACGAGAAAATCGGCATTGTACGCACGTGCGGCATTCGCTCCGGCTATGGAGTTGGTGACCGTCGGATTCGGCATGATTCCATCGAACACTTCGGTTTCCACACCTGCGAGGTGCAGTTGTTCTTCGGTACGAGCGAGGTAACCGTTAGCGTGTGTAGATTTGCCGTTGGAAATAACTATCAACGCCCGTTTGCCCGGCATGGGTTGCGCATGAAGGTTGTTCAACTGTCCTGCCCCGAAAAGAATACGGGTAGGAATGTACTGGTCGTAATTCATATTAGTTTTCATTGTCTTATACTATTTTTGATTATTATACTAATACCAATCGTGTTTCTCGTTCCGGTCGAGTGCGGCGATTCGAGCCATTTCGCTATCGGTCAGCGAGAAGTCGAATATCGAAATGTTCTCCTTGATATGGTTGGGATTGCTCGAACCGGGGATAGCGACTACACCTCGTTGCAAGTGCCATCTAAGAATCACCTGCACTACCGATTTGTCGTGTTTGGCGGCGATTTCAGACAATACAGGGTCACTCAAAAGTTCTTTCTGATGTCCGCGACCTCCGAGTGGATACCATGCTTCTACAACGATGTCGAGGTCATGAAGATGTTTCATTACTTCCGTGTCTTGATAATACGGATGAACCTCGTTCTGCACCAATACTGGTTTGATGTTCACCTGCGGCAGAAATTTGTCGATTTCCTTGACATAGTAACATGATACGCCTATCGAGCGTATTTTCCCAGCCGCCACATATTTTTCCATTGCCTTGTATGCTTTCACATCGTCCGTACCGGGATGGTGGAGCAGCATGAGGTCGATATATCCGATGTCGAGTTTACGCAGACACTCCTCAATGGCAGCTTCGGGATTGGAATACTGGTTGGGATAGAGTTTGGTCGCCACAAAGACTTCCTCACGCGGCACGCCCGATTCACGAACACCTTGCCCTACCTCTTCTTCGTTACCATAAATGTGCGCCGTGTCTATCTTGCGGAAGCCTGAGGCGAGAGCCGCCTTTACGGAATTGACACAGACATCACCATGCAGGCTGTAAGTTCCCAACCCGAGAATCGGCATATCGTAGCCGCTGCTTAATTTCACTGTCGGGGCGTTTCCGTTCGTCCCTTTCGAGAGGTCGAATACCCCTGCATTCGTATTATTATTAAAATTCAAGTTCATACTTTCAATCCAGTTTTTAATTGTTTCTTTCGATTCGTTACCACCGAACCGTCGTCCCTGCTTCCATTCGGCTCCGGTCGCCAGACGATGCAGGTCGGTATTGCTCGAACCGATGCCGCTGGAGTGGGAGGTGCAGAACGGAACAATGGTCTTGCCCGTGAAGTCGTGGCTTTCGAGGAAGGTGAAAATGACTTTCGGAGCTTTGCCCCACCAGATGGGATAACCTAGGAAAACCACATCGTAGTCAGCGAGGTTCTCGCATTTGCCCTTGATGGCAGGGCGTGCCGACGGGTCGTTCTGCTCACGGTTGGCACGGGAGGACGAATTGTTGTAGTTCAAATCCTCGGACGTGTAAGCCACTTCGGGCTCGATGCGCCAAGTCGCCGCATCGCTCGCCTCGACAATCCGGTCGGCAACGCCTTTGGTCGTGTTTGTGCAGGAGAAATAGACCACCAAGGCACGGCCACCCGTAGGCTGTGGGTCAGGTGTAGGATCTGGATTCGGTTCCGGGTCTGGGTCGGGAACGGGGGACGGTTCTTCGGTTTTTACCGGCTCGTCGGTCGGGCTGCAAGCTCCTGTGGAAAGAGCCAGCCCCGACATAAGGAGAAGGGATGATATAAGCATTTTCATATCGGTTTATTCTTTGATTTTACGTAATATTTTTGCAGGTACACCCGCGACAACGGTATTGTCGGTACATCTTTCGTCACAACAGCTCCGGCGGCAACGATGGCGTTTTCACCGACGGTAACGCCCGGCATTATCATCGCACCCGCACCAATCCACGCGTTGCGGCGGACGATTACGGGCTTGACCAGCAGCCGATGCCGCAAAGCCGGTTCTTCGGGATGGTGTTCCGTCAGAATTTTCGCTCCCGGTCCGATGAATACACCGTCTTCGAGTGTGATGCCGCCTTGGTCAAGGAACGTGCAGCCGAAGTTGATGAACACCTCTTTGCCCACACGGGTCGTTTTCCCGAAAGCCGTATAGAACGGCGGGAACATACGCACGGAGGCATCCAGCGGCTGTCCCCAGATGCGTTCGAGCAGCGCACGCACTTCATCGGGCGTATGATAACCTGTGTTCAGTTCTCCGACGCTCCGCCGCGTGTTCTCGATCTCCTCGCACAAACGGGGAAAGTCGGAATCCGTTTCCGAAATCCGCTTTCCGCTCCGCATTCTTTCTATAATATCGTTCATCGTTCCGTCCCCTTATTTATCGTACTCATGTCGATTACATAGCGGAACTTCACTTTTCCGTCGGCTACGTTGCGCCAAGCCTTGTCTATTTCGGAAGCATCCGCCTTGATGATTTCCACTTCGGGATAGATGTCGTGCGCCACCGAATAGTCGAGCATCTCCTGCGTTTCTTTAATACCGCCGATAAGCGAGCCGTACACCTTGCGCTGGGAGAGGAAAGCCATGTTGGCTATGTTGAGCGTCGATTTGTCGGGAAGTCCCACGATAGCCATTTCACCGCCCATTTTCAGCATGGCGACATATTGTATCGGCTCGTAGTTGGCGGGGATAGTGCTGATGATAAAATCGAACGTGTTGCGTAGTCCCTTCATCTCTTCGGGATTGTTTACATTCACGTAACGGGTAGCACCCATACGGGCGGCGTCGGCACGCTTCTCCTCGGTGCGGTCGAACACGGTCACATCGGCTCCCAAGTCCACCAGATATTGCACCGCCATGTGTCCCAGTCCGCCGTAACCGGCAACCGCCACCTTGTCGCCTTTCTTGACGTTGCTGAAATGAATGGGCGACCAAGTCGTCACACCCGCACACAGAAGTGGGGCGACCCGTTTCAAGTCGGCGTTTGCCGGTATCTTGATGGCGAAGTTCTCGCTTACCACAATATTGTCCGAGTAGCCGCCCATCGCTATCTCGCCGTTGTGGTAGATGTCTTTGGAATTGTAGGTAAAGGTCGTGCCCTTTTCGCAGAACTGCTCCTTGTGCATCGCGCAGGAGGAGCAATGTCCGCAGGCATTGACCATGCAGCCGACGCCTGCCAGATCGCCGACCTTGAATTTCGTGACGTTCTTGCCGACTTTCGCCACACGTCCGGCGATTTCGTGTCCCGGAATCATGGGGTAAGCGGCGCGCAATCCCTGTTCCTGCTGTTCGTCCCAAGCGGCATGCAGGTCGCTGTGGCAGATGCCGGCATACAGGATTTCAATCTGGATGTCGTTGTCGCCGATGGCATGACGGGTAAACTCGTAAGGATGGAAGGTGTCTTCGGCGGAGAACATGGCGAATCCTTTCGCGGGAACACGTTCGTTTTGGTTTTGTGCAACGGCAGAAGCGAAGAAAGCCAACGCCGTCATGGTTGTAATTACTATACGTTTCATATTTGCTTGATTTTGAATTATTGTTTTTTGTACGATGCAAAATTAGGGAGTTCCATGATGTGACACGGTACCTGTCTTACGGACAGAAGTACCCCGATTACAGATTCTATTGCAAGCGTTTCAGTATGATATTCAGCAAAGTACCCGGCTTACGGATAAAAGTACCCGAATTACGTGTTTTGCCCTATGATGCTTTTATAATCGGAGAAAATGTATTTCCTTTGTATTGCGAATAAGAAATCTACATTATTGAAAGAAAAGCATTTATAGAATATGGATCACACTGCGGATATAGTAAAAGCTGATACCATTGAGCAATACAATCGGTTTTTCGGGTTCGAGACACGCCATCCGTTGGTCGGCATCGTGCATTTCGACGGCTCCGTGCCGCAACCGACACACCGTATGACGCTGGGATTTTATGCGCTGTTTCTCAAAAAGACGACCGGGTGCATCATCAACTACGGAAAGACGGTCTATGATTTCGATGATGAAACGGTCGTGAGTTTCGCCCCGGGGCAGACAGTCGGCATTCACCGGTTGGAGGACGGTCCAGCACCGGAAGCGATCGGTTTGTTGTTCCATCCCGATTTCCTGCACCGTACTTCGTTGGGACAGAAGATGAAGCAGTATTCGTTTTTCTCCTACGCATCCAACGAGGCGTTGCATCTTTCGGCGGAAGAACGCATCATCCTGCAAGATTACATGGAGAAGATTGTCCGTGAGTTGCAGCATCCTATCGACAAGTTCTCCAAGTCGCTGATTGTTTCCAATATCGAGGTGCTGCTCAACTATTGCATGCGTTTCTACGAGAGGCAGTTCATCACGCGTGAGGATATGAATCACGATGCGTTGGCACGTTTCGAGCGGCTGCTGGACGAGTATCTCTATTCGGATACGGCAGCGAAAGAGGGAATCCCGACCGTGAAATATTTCGCCGACAAGATTTGCCTTTCGCCCAATTATTTCGGGGATTTGGTGAAGCAGGAAACGGGAAAGACGGCGCAGGAGTACATACAGTTGAAAATGATAGCCGTAGCCAAGGAGAGGATGCTCGACCCGGCGGGAACCATCAAGCAGATTGCCGAATCGCTGGGTTTCCAGTACCCGCAGCATTTCGTCCGGTTCTTCAAACGGCAGGAGCTGTACGCCGAAGGAATTCAGGAATAGGATGATGGCTTCCTGAATTATCTGATATACAAAACAGTGAATTAAAAGATGATTTGAATCGCATTTTCAAACCTTTGGGACGGTTTCCTTTCCGTGTATATAACCCATGACGTCCGATAATGATATGGTCAGCGATGAAATTACCTGATTACTTCGTTCATTTGCCGGACTATGAATCTCAGCGGTTACAACCTCATGCCCCGTTTACGTTTCTTCTTCCTGCGAAGTATCTCCGCCATTTCCTGATTGGCTTCCACATCAGAGGCATTGTAAGATGAGCCGTTGCTGTTCAGCAGTCCCAACGAACTGTTGAACAATTCATTTTGTGCCGTGCCGAAAGATGCGCTCGGTGTAACTGCTTCATGTACTTTGGCTGTCATTCCTATACGTTCCTCATGCCTGTTGCGCTGCAAGACTGCGTCAATCTTGGAATAACTGAAACGCCTGTCCACCTTGGAACCGTTGAAGCGGTAGCCGTTCTTGGTGAAGATTACGCCCTGAATCTCGTTAGTCTGCCCTCTGTAACTGAAATGTACTTCCACGCCCTGACTTTTCAGGTTGGCGACAAGCACGTTCCAGTTGCTGCACCTGCCGACTTCCGCTTTGAGGATGTCGTAAAGCTCATATTTCGTCTTGTCCGGCTCTTTCAGGCGGTTGCGCTTGACATTATCCTTACCGCCAGCCATGTGCAAGCCGTACTTCATGGTTAGCTCCTTGCAGATACGGCTACTGCGCAACCGTTCGTTCCTGTCTGAAATGGTGTTGCCGTTGTTGTCGATTCGGTTATACGCGATATGCACGTGCGGATGCTCTTTGTCGAAGTGACGGGCAATGAAGAACTGCGTGTCACAGATGCCCATCCGCTCCATGTATTCAAGTGCGATGCCTGCCATGAGGCGGTTTGTCAAGCGTGCTCATCCTCTTTTGAAAAGCTCAACGCAATATGTCCGACTGGTTTCAGCACCTTGCTGTTCATCTGCGCTTGTATATTGAAACTCATGGCAATGGTTTCATTGCTTTCCATGAACAAGCCTTCGTGTGTCACCAACTGTGTACCCTTGTTCCTGTCAAGGATGTAATCCACCACACCCTTAAAGTCGCTTCCTTTTACGATTTTCGCCATCATATCCCTATCTTGGTCAAGAGTTCGTGAATCCGTGCCACAGCCACCTTACAGTCCCACTGTTCATCGTAGAAGCCTTCGGCGTTTGCCTTGCGTGCAAGCTGGTTGAGGTTGTTCGCCATACCGCAGAGTTTACGTATATGGTCAGAATGTTCTTTCGACAACCGTTCCTTTACATAACCGTTTCGGAAGCATTCCCTCATGTACTCGCTCGGTGATGTTCCAGCATCATGCGCCTGTGTCAGCAAGCGGAAGTAGTCGGCTGCCGCCATCTTCACAGAGACACGGTATTTCAGTTTGTCGGTCACTCCCTTCTTGGGACGACCACCCTTGTTACGTTCCTTGTGTTCCATTTCCAAATATTGTTATTGTGAATACTCTATATACTGCATAGACCAACGGGATACCACCTCCAGCAACTTGGATGGTGGAATGCAAGCGGTTTCGGTACACCCGAAACACAAACTTGCTACCTTCCAATCTTCAGGGAATGAATTTCGGGCAGCTCCCGTTTTCCCATTCGGAATGTCATAATCCCAATCCTTTCTTCTTCGGTTTTACGATGGTTCGTGATGGTGGACTAATGACTAATTCCTGTCGCTTGCCGCAGAGGTAATCGTTCAGGTCTTTGTGCCCTTTGTAGTTGTCGGAGAAATCCCTGATGCGTCCGGCAAACTCCCTCTCCAGTTCCCAATACGCTCTTCTTCCCGCCTCGTCATTATCGAGCAGACAGTGGATGCGCTCGTACCCGTGTAGCACGTCTATGGCTTTGGAAACATTGGCAACCGAATTGAGAATGACGTAATCCTGCCCATCAAGGTTAGCTATGGCCGGGCAGTTCTTCATCCGCAACGTAAGAAATGAAAGGTAGTCCGTCATTCCCTCGAACACGAGGCATTTCTCCCTCGGCTCTCCATGCTGCCGGATATGGCTGATGTCCTTCGGTGCAATACAGCCCTTGAAGAAACGGTTGCGCACCTCATATCCTCCCGCCACATTCGGAAAACCGATGGCAAAATAAGGCTTGCCATTATGAACGAAGTGCAGTTCCCTACATTCCAGTTTTGCCAAAGCGATGTCTATACCCCGTTCCTGTAAATAGCGAAGTAATGCCGGATGGGTGAGTTCTTCCACTTCCAGATGTTGGAAACTCGGTTCGGATGCCTGCTGGCGAAAATAGAAAGACACGGGACGGATGTGTGGAGCCTGTTCCGCTATCTTGTTGAGCAGATAAGGCACATGGTCGGATGCGTATAGCTCCTGCGCCAGTGCGATGATGTTGCCGCCCCTGCACAGTCCATAATCGAACCACAGGTTACGGTCAGAGTTCACCTTGAACGAGGCTTCCGTTTCCTGCCGGAACGGGGATTTGTACCACAGGCTGTTTCCCTGTTGCTTTACGGGCGTGTAGCCCAGACTTTGCAGATAGTCTGCGATTCTGATTTGTTTGGCTTCTTGGATGTTCATGATTTTACAGAGGATTTGATAGTGGATGTAAAAACGTTGATTTGATGAATGATAGGTACAACATATTTATATACAGCATTATAAGTACTCAACATCTTCTCAACAAACCACTTGACAAAAGAGAAAACAATAAACGGATGCTGTTCCTCTCTCAACAGTTTTTTCGATTGTTGAGAAATTGTTGAGAATATATATTGTTAATTATCAGCATAATTATATCCTTATTCATCAATTCAACAAAAGAAGAATGGTATTACAGGGATTCAAGCTGTTCCCTTGTGACGGTGTAGAAACGACCGACTCTTTTTATCGGCTCATATCGACACTCCCGATTATAGTTGACTGGTAGGTGGTATAGGTCAGCCCGTTGGATGCAGGTGTGAGCTTCCAGCTCTCCTGCAAGACTTTTCGGACTTGGTGCTTTTCTACCTTTACCTGTGAGTGTACCAGTAAAAGAAGAATATCGTTATAGCAGAACGAGAACGTGTCCGTACCTGTACTGTCCATGATGTCAAGTATAAGCTCGCACATCTCGATTTCCAGACGGTTGCGGTTGCTGCGGATAATCTTTTGCAAGGCTTCGGTATGCAGTAATGACGGGGCAAACCACATCCGGCTTTCTTTTTTCGTTGCCATCGTCCTGTGCTGCAAATGATACAGGAAAGCCGGGATTTCCGCTTTCAGCTTTTGCAGGAAATTGGTATCGTCAGATTGCAAGCGGCTTATCTTTCGCACCCAATAACGTGTCTCGCCAGCGTCAATGATGACAGGCAGATACTCGTTGTTGGAACACAGCACGAACTTGGCGAAGAAGGCTATCTCGTCACGGTCTTTGCCCTTGGCTTCCACCTTGTAGGAGAGTGTGGTGCTGAGGTTCTTCAACCTCTCGCTGTCCTCCCTGCGGTTGAGCAACACCTCGTCCACCACGATAAGGAGTTTCCCTGCCCAGTCGGAATTGAACTGGCTGCGGAAGTCCTCGTTGGTGTTGAACGTGACATTGTTCTGAAACAAGGCTTTCAGGAAATTAAGGAACGTACTCTTGCCTGTATTGCGTTCTTCCGATACCAGTAAAAGGATGGGGAGTTTCTGTACAGGTTGCAGGTAGAGCAATTGCAAGTAATCCATGCCCAACTCGTATTGCTCGCCAAAGATGTGGCGCACCAATGACCGGATACTGGGAAACTCGCCTTGTTGTGGGAGGTGCTCTATCGGCTCATAGAGGTTCAGGAACTTGTCCACCACGGGACGGTAGCCCACATGGTCGGGAACTGTGCAAAAGCCGTCATACTTCGGCACAGTGGCGAGATAGTCCTTGCCGTAGTCCTGCCGCAGCGTCTCGTTGTTCCACACGATACGTTTCCTCACATAGCCACCGTTCAGACGGGGCTGGTTCACTAACTTGTAGAGGGTCGTACCTACACGGATAAACTCCTCTTTTCCGTTTCCGGTATTTTCTTTCTTCATCGGCATCTTGATTTTATGATTGTCGGATGTTTGTTTGGCGCAAAATTCGGCAATACAAACAAGACGGATTGACAACCCACACGTGACTCACGTATAAATTTCTTGGATTTGGCTTAAAAGCATACGACAAAAGCCCGAAAAAGGTACTTCTTCGGACTTTTGTTGGTAATACGTATTGCTGGTAAAACGGCAATACGTCTGTTCAACTGACCACCAATACGTTTTATCAGCAGTACGTTTTATTGATAATGCGTTTTATCGGCAATAAATTGACACATAAAGATTTGTCGGTTTCACTATTTCATGTCGCCATATCATTGGACTTTATGCCTGATAATTAGACATATTCAGATTGTGAATACCCAGCGAAAAGAAGAACGTTGTTTTCTCTTTTCGCAAGTACAGCCTTTCAATAATAGCATTGCGCACCTGCTCCGCACCGAAGCTGTTGATGCGGAAAGCAAGCGCGACTACCATCGGGAAACTGAACACATCGGCATGATAGCCGTTCTCCAGCCGGACATACTTCTGTGCCTCTTGCCCTTTCAATACGCTGCTTTTATATACGGCTTTGATGGCGGCACGGAGTGTCGGGACGATTACCCCGAACAGTTCCACCAATTCCGGCTCACTCATCCAAATGCTGGCGACATTATTCGGCATGATGATATTGCCGGATTCACTCATTGTTATGATGTTTCTTCCCATACTCATCCCATTGAAATTTTGTTAAACGACTGATTGAGTTTGTTGCCGAACATGGTCAGGTCGTTGTCTAGTTTCTGAGTAGTTATTTTTGCGTATATCTGAGTCGTGACAATGTTCGTATGCCCCAATACACGGCTTACACTCTCGATGGGCATCCCCTTACTCAAAGCCAACGTTGCGAAGCCGTGACGACTGCAATGGAATGATATTGACTTGTTTATGCCGCATTCCTTTATCATCCGTTTCAGCGGCTTACAGATGGACCAGTAGTTCAGTCCGGGAAACACAAAGTTGTCCCTCTGCATCGGTCGGTAGCGTTCGATTATCTGCAAGGGTATATCCAGCAGCTTCACTTGGAAGGGGACTTTTGTCTTGTGGCGTTTGGACAATATCCACTTCTCGCCGTTCACCTCCACGATGTTGTCATTCGTCAGTTCCTGAATGTCCACGAATGACAAGGCGGTAAAACTGGCAAAAACGAAGATGTCACGGATGTATGCAAGCTTGCTATCCTCGAACTCATGTGTCATGACCACTTTCAGTTCATCTTCTGTCAGATATTCCCGTTCCTTTACATTGGGGCTGATGTGGAACTGTGCGAAAGGGTTACGTGGTATCAGTCCGTTAAAATGCGCACGCATCACCACGCCTTTCAACCACATACATTTCTCCCATATCGTTCCGTTATGCAGTCCGGCTTCCGTCGAAAGATATGCGGCGAACTCCTTAATGAAATCGGGAGTAAGTTCCGGCATAGCCATGTCGGTACGTTTATAGAATGATTTGATGAAAGCCGCAACATAGTTCCTTGCCACTACACGGGAGCGGTAGGTCGCCATTGTACGGTCTTTTCCCACACGTTTTTTGAACACCTCGTTCTCACGGTCGAAAGCCTTGAGCAGGGTCTCGTACTCGCTGCCGATTCCCTGAAAGGCGTTGCGCACCATTTCAGCCGTGACGAATGCTTCACGGTCGGATATGCGCTGGTAATGTTTGATGATTTGCGCTTTGATGTTGTCCAATGCAAGATTGATGTCCCGTGCCTCGCGGCTCTTGCCTTTGACTCGATTGCCCTTGATGTCCCAAAGCGTTTTCGGGACACTCTGTTTGCAACTGAACTGCGCCACAGTCCCGTTGATTGTAACCCGTCCCATGATGGGGACAATGCCGTTTTTCTCCTTGCTGCCGTTCACGTAGAACAGCACTTTGAATGTGCTTCTTGCCATACTCGTTTTTTTGATTGCAAAATTAAGTATCAACGAGTTAGACCTTGTAAGCCAAACACAGCCATACGGAGAAAATGTCAGTGCCACGTGTTAAAAATAGCATTTCGCCGGGTAATGATTTGAAAACCTAACGGCTTCATAAATCCGCTTTCCTTTGCGTTACCCCGTTTTTTGTCTGTCCTCTTTTGTCCTCGCAAACGCCTTATAAACAGACGTTACGAAGACTTTTCGCCCTTTTTATTAGCCTTTTCCAGAGATTTTCCGTAAATTTGTAGAAATAAGACAGCCAATAATATTTATAAAAATATGCGAGAAAAACTCTCCTATCCTGTTAGGATCATCATATCCTTACTATCCATTTTTCTCTGGAGCTTTCCGGCAGAAGGGCAGGATAGTGAAAGCTTAAAAAAGCAATTGGATCAAAAGCTAAACTCTTTCGCAAGGCAATATGTGTCTTCACGCACCATTAAGATTGACTCCATCCTCATACAGAAGAAGAAAGTCACGCTTTTCGCCAATGAAGCTTTGGAGGACATCCCTTTTCGGGAATATAACGTTTCTGAGCTTTACGCAAGTATAGCTCCCCTATTCCCCAATGCCTCCAAGATCGTCATCTTGACCCGAGATACAGACATTGAGAGCTTGATTCCCGAATACGACAGAAAAGGACGTCCCAACAAAAAGAGGCTATACTCCATTAAAGAGAGTAAATACCCGCTAACCCGTAGCCTATCCACCCCTCATGAGATAAAAAACGGATTACAAAACCGTCATATCGCCCTTTGGCAAAGCATGGTTTATATTACGCCCAGACCGCCCATCGCTGGGAATGGCAACGGGCTCGCATGTTCGGCACCGTGGAGGACTTATTTACGCAGAGTTTTGTTCTTCCTTATCTGACCCCGATGCTTGAAAACGCAGGAGCGACTATTCTTATCCCCCGGGAAAGGGATACCCAAATACACGAAATCATTATAGACAATGATCGCTCTACTCCGGGATCCGAGTATAAGGAATTGGATGGAGAGAAAGCTTGGTCGGATGGGGAGAAAGCCGGATTTGGGCATATTCAAGCTACTTATACGAATGGGGAGAACCCTTTTACGCAAGGTACCTATCGGCAGACGGTCACACAGAGGAAAGGAAAAGAAAGTCTCATCGAGTGGATTCCCGAAATTCCGGAATCGGGGAATTACGCGGTCTATGCCTCCTATCAATCTTTTCCGAACAGCACAGAGCAGGCACTGTATACCATCCATCATGCCGGAGGGGAAACCACGATCGCCGTCAATCAAACAATGGGGGGTGGGACTTGGATCTATCTGGGAAATTTCAAATTCACGGCATATGGAAAAGCCCATGAGAGAATCGTATTAACGAATCAAAGCAATAAATCGGGAAAGATTATCACGGCAGACGCAATCAAGATCGGTGGCGGCATGGGGAACATCGCACGTAGCCCGCTAGAAAGTCCCTATCCGATAGAAGCAGAGACAAGCGGTATCCACGGTTTACCGAGGCGGCCCGATATTGGCTACAATGGGCGGGAATGCCAGATAGTATCTATTCGAAAAGCGCTTTCCACAATGATTATCAAGACGACATTTACGCACGTCCCCGATGGTTAATTATTTAAAAGAACAGACCCATATCCCTATCGACATGGCCTTCGCATTCCATTCCGACGCAGGAACCACCCCGGATGACTCAATTATAGGGACACTCGGCATCTATATGTCTAAAAGCAACGACGGAATCTACACCAACCGAAAAAGCCGGGAGATCGCCAGAGACCTAACCGACATGATCCAAACACAGATCCTGTCCGATGTCCGCAAGGTTTACAATCCTCAATGGAGCCGCCGGGGCATGTGGAATCAATCTTATATAGAGGCACGTATTCCCGATGTCCCAACGATGCTATTAGAATTACTATCCCATCAAAACTTCGCCGATATGCGTTACGGGTTAGACCCACGCTTCCGTTTCCTTATCTGTAGGGCGATCTATAAAGGGATGCTCCGTTATATCTGTTTCCAGAATAAACAGGAGCCTGTCGTACAACCGCTCCCACCCGATCGTCTGTATACGGAGCTCGTAGAAACGGATAAAGTGAGAATCGGCTGGAAAGCCGTACAGGATACTCTTGAGGAGAGTGCCTCACCAACCGCCTATATCCTTTATAGTCGAAAAGACAGCGGTGGATTCGATAACGGGACGCTCGTAAAAGGAGAAGAAATCATTCTTCCAATTGAGGCGGGTATTATCCATAGTTATAAGGTAGCTGCCGTAAATAAGGGAGGCATCAGTTTCCCTTCCGAGATCGTAAGTGTTTACCGGTCTCCTAAAGGTGAAAAGGATAAGACGGTATTAATCGTCAATGGATTCGACAGGATCAGCGGTCCAGCCAGTTTCGAGAGTGCGGCGGATAGTTTAGCCGGCTTTCTTTATGCCGTCGACCGGGGAGTGCCTTATCTGAATGATATCGCATTTATCGGGGATCAATTCGAATTCCGCCGTTCCGCCACATGGAACAGCAATGATAATAACGGGCATGGGGATAGTTACAACAATTACGCAGGCCAAGTCATAGCGGGCAATACCTTCGATTATCCTTTCATACATGGGCAGGCCATGGCCGAAACCGGTTATTCCTTTGTTTCATGTAGCCATAAATCTTTGGCCGAGGGAGTCGTAAAGCCGGATACGTATCGATTATTGACTTGATTTTAGGAAAACAGCGCCAACCGGTTATCACTCCCGTTTTACAGGATACGCTTCGCGGTTACCTTGCCCAAGGCGGCAACTTGCTTGTAAGCGGGACGAATCTTTTCTCCGACAGCTGGGGCAACGCACAAGACCGTACGTTCGTCGAGGAGGTACTAAAAGGGAAGTTGGCTAGCCGTAATGCCAGCAAGGAGGGAATCGTAAACAGTTGCGCATCCCCTTACGGATATATAAACGGCAGATACACGTTCCGGACACGTCCGAACCCTATTTGCTACTCGATCGAGTCGGTAGACGGTGTACTTCCGGCGGATAAGCTCGCCCATACCATCTTGAGATATCCGGAGAACAATATCGGGGCGGGAATCGTTTATGAAGGGAAATATCGGACTTGTTTGCTCGGTTTCCCGTTTGAGGCGCTTCAAACACCGTCGGAACGAAATCGACTCATGGAGTCCATCTTACGCTTTTTCTCCATTCAACAACAAAATAAAATACAGTATATACAATGAAACGAATCAATTGCTTTATCCCTTATGGAAAAATAGAGGCTACACGACAAACGGTAGCGCAATTGGCCGAGTCGTCCTTAGTGAGTCAGATCTATCTAATCACGGACGATCCCCACGCCAAGGCTATTTATCCCTGCAACTTAATCCGCACGGAGAATATATGGAGCACGAAGACCCTCCGGGAAATAGCCGGCTATGCCAGTGCCCATTATACGTTAATTTATACGAAGACTGAAGAGCTTCTATTAGGCATGTATGCCCTAGAGCGTTTTGTCGCCATCGCCGACGATACAAGATCCGGTATGGTTTACTCCGATTATTACGAGAAGAAGGAGGGCAAACTCAACCCCCATCCGGTGATCGATTACCAGAAAGGAAGTCTTAGGGATGATTTCAATTTCGGCTCCCTCCTGCTCTATCGTTCTTCCACGCTACAAAACGCCATAGCCTCCATGGATACGGAATATACATTCGCCGGACTCTACGACTTGCGCCTGAAAGTCTCCCAAAACGCTCCGCTGACGCATATCAACGAATATCTATATACAGAAGTAGAGAATGATTTACGGAAATCCGGAGAGAAGATGTTCGACTATGTAGATCCCAAGAACCGCTCCGTACAGATCGAGATGGAAGCCGCCTGTACAGATCACTTAAAGATGATAGGCGGCTACTTGCCCCCTCATTTCAAGCCTGTCCGTTTTGACGAGCAGACATTTCAAACGGAAGCCTCCGTTATTATCCCTGTACGTAACCGTGTACGGACGATCGAGGACGCTATCCGTTCCGTACTGCGACAAGAGGCGTCCTTCCCTTTCAACCTAATCATTATCGATAATCATTCCACGGATGGCACCTCCGAGCGAATCCAAACGATCGCCGCCACGGACCCTCGTATTATCCATATCCAGCCGGAGCGTGACGACCTCGGCATCGGGGGTTGCTGGAATATAGGAATACACCATCCGGCTTGCGGCAAGTTCGCCATCCAATTGGATAGCATGATGTATACAGCGACGAGCATACCCTGCGTAAGATCGTGGAAGCCTTCTACGAGCAGCGATGCGCATGGTGGTCGGAACCTACCGAATGACCGATTTCGATATGCGAACCATCCCGCCCGGAATTATCGACCATAAAGAATGGACTCCCGAGAACGGCCGCAATAACGCCCTCCGCATCAACGGGCTTGGAGCGCCCCGAGCCTTTTATACACCTTGCTACGGAAACTAAACCTCCCGAACACCAGTTACGGAGAAGATTACGCCCTCGGCCTACGTATCAGCCGTGAATACCGATCGGGCGGATCTACGACGTGCTGTACCTTTGCCGCCGTTGGGAAGATAACTCCGACGCCTCATTGGATGTCGTAAAAATGAACAACCATAATATATATAAGGATAAAATCAGGACTTGGGAACTCGAGGCCCGCTTAAACATGGAAAGACAATGAAACCAAACAACTGGGTCAGCTCATCGCAAGCGATCGAATTATTAGCCAAGCAACTCGTGACATGGCCATTGGCCGAGAAGAACTATAAGGCGCTGGAGGCCGTGCAAGTAAAATCCTTCGATATGGGAGGGTTCTCGATACGTGCGCAATTCAATCCCGCCCGTATTGTTTCCACCGGGGCCAAGGTAGATGCCCGATCCCTAAAAGAACGCAAGTGCTTCCTATGTCCCGAGAATCTGCCGGTGGAACAGGAGCGACTGCCTTTCGGCTTTCGCCATCTGGTATTGTGCAACCCCTACCCGATCTTCCCCCAACATTTCACGATCCCTACCCGGAAACATACTCCGCAACTGATATTGCCGCAATGGAATGACTTCTTGGAACTGACAAGGAGACTCGCTCCCTTCACCGTCTTCTACAATGGACCCGTAGCGGAGCCTCGGCACCGGATCATGCCCACTTCCAAGCAGTGACACGAGGCATCATGCCGCTGGATGAAGAGGTAACCCAATTTATACGACAATCGTATGCGAGTGTATACGACAACCGTATATACCCACTCACCGGTAACCTCCGCCCCGGCCTCGTCATCCAAGCCGCCACCGAAGAAGCCGCCACCCGGCTCTTCAAAAAGATCTACGCCGCTTTGCCGATACTTCCCGGTGAGCCCGAACCGATGATGAATATCTTCGGCTCCTATTACGATAATAATTGGGTAATCACGGTTATCCCTCGTAAACGCCACCGCCCATGGCAATACGAGGCCGAGGGGAACGACCATCTCCTGTCCAGCCCGGGAGCTGCCGATATCGGAGGTCTTTTCATCACCCCTTTAGAAAAGGATTTCAAAAAGATCAACCCGGAGCTTCTGCGAGATGTTTACCAACAAGTATGCCTCAGCGACCGGGACATAGAGGAAATTTTCGTACATTTGTCATCTAATTAGTTTTCAATAGATATGAAACAATTCTTTAAAATGATGTTTGCCTCAACGCTAGGCGTTATGTTGGCAATGGGAATAATCCTGACGGTATTGATATCCATGACTATAGGATATATCGCCACCGTAGGTAGCACACCTGATTACACCCCCAAAAGCAATACGGTATTCAAGATCAAGCTAGACGGGACGCTAGCGGATAACCCGGCGGAGAATCCATTCTCCGCCTTGATGGGCGACAAGGAAAACATGCTGTCACTGAAGGACCTGCTCGAGACGATCCGGATAGCGAAACAGAATGACAAGATCGCGGGGATTTATATCGAATCGGGGCTTCTCTCCTCGGGTAGCGCCAGCTGGAGGCAATCCGCCGATCGCTGATAGACTTCAAGGAAAGCGGCAAGTTCGTGGTAGCTTACGCCGATAATTTCACGCAAGGGAATTACTTCCTTTGTTCCGTAGCCGATAAGGTATTCTTGAATCCGCAAGGCATCCTTGAATTGACGGGACTCGCCTCGCAAACCCTATTCTACAAAGGACTGATGGATAAGGTAGGTATCGAGATGCAGATTTTTAAGGTAGGTACCTACAAAGGTGCCGTGGAGCCTTTTATGCTGGATAAGCTGAGCGAGGCGAACCGGGAGCAAATCCAATCGTATATCTCCACCATCTGGGATAATATAGCCGAAGGCATCGCCGAATCACGCGGCATCAGCGTGAACGATATCAACCATTACGCCAATGAGGGGCTTTTCTTCGCGGACCCTGTGAAAACGGTAGAATGTGGCTTTATAGACGAATTAAAGTATAAGCCGGAGGTAGAAGCATATGTCAAAGAGTTAGCCGGACAAAATGGAGAGAAACTGAGATCGGCCAACTTAGCTCAAATGAAAACCCTCAAGGCATCACCCACCAAAAACGCCCCGGAGATAGCTGTACTTACGCCGAAGGCGAGATTAAGGCGCAAACACCCGGCAACTTTTACGATATCGAACAAAGTATCACGGAGAAAATGGCCGATGAGCTTATCAAGCTAAAAAACAATGATGACGTGAAAGCCGTGGTATTCCGTGTGAATTCCCCGGGAGGTAGCGCTTATATATCCGAGCAGATATGGCGTCAAGTTGTCGAGTTGAAAAAGGTGAAACCTGTGGTCGTTTCCATGGGCAACGTAGCTGCCTCGGGAGCTACTATATCTCATGCGCCGCTAATAAGATCATCGCCGAACCGAATACGTTGACCGGCTCCATCGGTATCTTCGGCATGTTCCCGAACGCCTCCGGATTATTCGGGAAACTAGCGTTGACCACGGACATCGTAAAGACGAACACGTTCTCGGACTTAGGAGACCTCTCCCGTCCCATGACCGAGAATGAGAAAGCACTGATACAGGGATACGTGGAAAGAGGCTACCAAACCTTCCTTTCCCGCTGCGCCGAAGGTAGAGGTATGACTACCGAAGCGGTCAACGCTATCGGACAAGGACGGGTCTGGACGGGTGAGCAAGCGAAAGAAAGAGGTTTAGTCGATGAGCTGGGCGGTATTGAATTAGCTATAAGCACAGCGGCGGGGTTGGCTGATCTGGATCAGTATAGCGTAACTACCGTCAGCGGTTCCAAGAATTTCTTGGACGAGTTCTTGGAAAGCCAGCTCGGAGAGGTGAAACTCTCTATCGTTAAAAATGTATTGGGTAATGAGTTCGAGTACTTCAAGACGTTGAATAATATCAAGACGAATTGCGGAATCCAAGCTCGTATGCCTTACGATATGAAACCGTTATAATAACTGGACCATGCTGACAGATCATACGATTAAGTTCAATAAACTCCTCACTCCATTCTCTTTCCTTTATGGAATCGGGGTGAGATTCAGGAATCAGCTGTTCGACTGGAAAGTCCTTCGGACAGAGCGGTATGATCTGCCTATTATTTGCGTGGGGAACCTGACTGTCGGGGGGACTGGAAAAACCCCTCATACGGAATACATCATCCGTTTGATAAAAGACCGATACCGGGTAGCTGTACTCAGCCGTGGCTATAAACGGAAAACCTCCGGTTTCTTGTTGGCCGATCAGCGAAGTACCAGCAAGGATATCGGTGACGAGCCGTACCAAATGAAACGTAAGTTTCCGGATATTCTCGTTGCCGTAGACGCTGATCGCCGCAGGGGTATCCGCAATCTATTGGCTCTGCCAGAGAATAAGCGCCCGGAAGTGATCGTGCTGGACGATGCCTTTCAACATCGATACGTCGCCCCCACGCTGAACATCCTTTTAACCGATTGCCACCGTCTTTATACGCAAGATAAGCTCTTGCCCGCAGGCCGTTTAAGGGAACCTATGGATGGCGCTCGACGTGCGGACGTGATCATTGTCACGAAATGTGAGTCATGTATACAACCTATAGACTTCCGGATCATAGAGGAGGATATACATCTCTCAGCTTATCAAGAGCTCTATTTCAGCCGTATTCTTTACGGGGAGCTGGAACCCGTCTTCCGGTAAAGCCCCCAGACGCACATTAAAAGGGCTGGCCTCTACTACAGAGGTTTTATTGGTATCCGGTATCGCATCCCCGGCACCTCTCGAAAAAGAGATCCATAAATATACGGAGCATGTCACCTCATTGATCTTTCCGGATCATCACGCTCGATCGGCATGACATCCAGAAAATACAAACGGCCTTCAAGCGGTTGACTTCTACAAGTAAATTGATAATCATCACGGAGAAAGATGCCGCCCGACTCCGTGACCATCCTTCGCTTCCCACGGAATGGTTTTCTCATTTATATTATTTGCCTATTACGGTGGGTTTCTGTATGGACCGGGAAAAACAATTTCAAGAATTAATAGTTAAACATATTGATACAAGAATAAAGAATCATCCTATATTACGTTAACAAGCTTATGAGCAATAGAACAGAAATATCGACTTTGGGAGAGTTCGGGTTAATCCGTCATCTCACCGATAAAATAGAACTTAAAAATCCGAGTACGTTGAAAGGTGTTGGTGACGACGCAGCCGTACTAGATTACACAGACAAGCAAGTATTGGTTACGACAGACCTTTTGCTGGAAGGTATTCATTTCGATTTGATGTATGTGCCGTTGAAACATCTCGGCTATAAATCCGCAGTCGTAAACTTCTCCGATATTTACGCCATGAACGGCCGCCCGAAACAGATTACGGTATCATTGGGTATTTCCAAACGTTTCTGTGTAGAAGATCTCGAAGAATTCTACGAGGGCATTAAACTCGCTTGTGATATCTATGACGTAGATCTCGTTGGTGGCGACACTTCCGCCTCACGCACAGGGTTAGCGATCAGCATCACTTGCCTAGGCGAGGGAGAGAAAGGTAAAGTTGTCTATCGAAACGGAGCCAAGGAGACCGATCTTATTTGCGTGTCCGGCGATTTAGGGGCCGCCTACATGGGTCTCCAATTACTGGAACGGGAGAAAAGCATATTTAATGGGGAGAAAGATTTCACGCCCGATTTCTCTGGTAAAGAATATTTGTTGGAACGCCAATTAAAACCGGAAGCCCGCAAAGACATTGTCGAGGTTCTTGACCAAGCAGGAATCGTTCCGACCTCCATGATGGATATCTCCGACGGCCTCTCTTCGGAGTTGCTTCATATATCTAAAGAAAGTAATGTAGGTTGCCGAGTTTACGAAGATCGTATTCCTATCGATTACCAAACCGCAGCCATGGCAGAGCAGTTTAACATGAATCTGATAACCGCGGCATTGAATGGAGGTGAGGATTATGAACTCTTATTCACTGTTCCTTTAGCAGATCATGATAAGGTGTCGGAAATGAAAGGTATTAAGGTGATCGGTCATATAACAAAGCCAGAGTTAGGCAATTATCTTGTCGGTCGTGACGGAGGTGAAGTCGAGCTTAAGGCGCAAGGTTGGAACTCACTAAACTAAAAAGAAATATCCGCTCTGAATTCACGAATGCAAAGCGGTCCGTCTCATTTTTATTGGGGGACGGACCGTTTTCCTATTATTTCACTTCAATGGATCCTAAATAATTATAGAAGAGTTCAAAATCACTTATCTTCAAGAAAGGTAAGTGATAAACATCCATCTTTATAATTTGCGCCTCTATAGCCATTTTCCCATACAAATCAGCCAAAGACATACTCTTTATATCACCGTTATGATAGACCTTATTCTTTTTCTCGGGAAGCTGTACCTTCTTATCCAAGAAACGGATATAAGTATAAGAAGTAGCCAGCGGCTTATTATAAGTAGGCACTTTTCCGACTTTCCTCATATCATAAAACCCTTTCGCACGAGCCGTCTCACAAGGGACATTCATGAACTCTGGTATATTCACAAATCGAAAGACACAATCATCCCATTTACAAAAGCCAATCTTAGCCAACGCATCCGGCTGGTCTGTCTTAATTTGTGGGCACCACAACCCTTTTAATGGAAAGATCTGCTTATCCATATCATATTGTAATATCTCCGACTGACTCTCAATACGAAACACCTTACTAAAATCAACGTCCCCTAACGCCTTTTCCAATTTAGCGGCATATTCTTTCTTAAGATCCGCCATAGTAAATGGATCCGCTTGATTTTTCTCTACCAGATTCTTGTCACAATGAGCCATATACCTTACTATCACATCGTCATCAACTGTCACATTATTTAATTTAAGCGCATAAACAAATAAGAGATCAGACGTTAAATCGACCACACCCTCAACTTCGCTTTTAAAATATTCCGAAACAATATTCCCTTGACTAAGCGCATCATTAATATTTATACAAAGACGCCGTCCATCCAGCTCTACCACGACAAGAGGATGCGTTTCTACCTCAGAATAAACGCCCATACTCTCAAAGAGTTTCTTATCGTAATCCGAAATATCAACGATCACCGCCTCTTGACTAGCCAGATTCTCTTTCGGCATCGTAGAAATCTTCCCATCCTTTGTAAACGTCCTAACAAACAAATATCCGGAAACCTTAGGGACACCAAACATAATCTTATCCCCTTTTTTATACACTTTCCCATCACAGGCAGACACCGCATCACGAGTTCCTATCCCAGCAGCAGCAAATGCCAAACATACCCAACTTAAAACAATACTCCAAATTACTTTCTTCATATCTATAGCTTATTAATCATTCTCTACCCGCTTCCAAAAATAAGTAAAAATCCATATTTATCTACACGCTCCCCCTATTTACCCTGCTTATAGCAGCTAATTCCACCTCTACCCTCAAATATTTTCAAAAAATCCACCGCCACCTATTGCATATATCAAAAAAGTCCGTATCTTTGCACCCGTAATCGAGACAACGATATACAAAACGACATGATGGTGCCATAGCTCAGTTGGTAGAGCAAAGGACTGAAAATCCTTGTGTCCCCGGTTCGATTCCTGGTGGCACCACTTAGCAAAATGCTAATTGCTGATAATAAAGCAATTAGCATTTTTGCTTTATCTAAGATTTCGAGAATTGATGCTACTTTGACGCTGCACAAAATAAAAGCCTTATTGCCCGAACCGGCAATAAGGCCTCATTTGTAATTGATAAACCTCATAAGCTATGAGGATGTACAAATATAAGTGTTTTTCCGTTATGAAGCAAATAATTCCTATATTCCATGGAAAGGGCGCCCGGAGCTTCCGAGGACCTCTACAGCCCAACTTCTCTCTATGAACGATAGTCCTCGTTGTGCATCTGTGTTGTATGGATATATCCTCACTTTTAAGCCACAGGAAAGGCTTTCTAGTCACACTTAGTGCTTTTCCTAAGTACCTTATTCAATATGGCTAAAACAGCCTTTGTTGGCCTGCATGGATTGATCTATGCAAAATCACTTACCAACCCCGCATATCCTAAGAACAAAATAGCAAACAATATCCCACTTTATGACACCTAAACAGTAATAAATAGGCTTTTACGCACCAAGAAGAAGGTAGGAACTACGGATCCCGCCGCCATCCACGGAACACAAGGCCTCCCCCCCGACAATTGAACCCCAGTTATCTACCACGCTCCATATTCTATGCATGCCGTACCCTTCTGGGGATCTATACGCATTGTGAAGAAGGTTCCATCTTCCGAAATCTCATTAAAGTAAAAACTACCGTCCTCCGACACGCTCCAATGAGCCGGGGGATTCGTCTTTATCCACCAGTAGAATCTCTCCGTTTCACGACCCGGTTCAAACTTAATATCTATCCGATCCATATAGTCCAAAGTGAACGACTTTTTTCCATAGGTGCGATCAATAACCTCGTACGCTGGCAATCCTACACCCACCTTGTATGAGATCTCCATCCGGTTTCCATACGGCTTATTGACAATATCTGATACAAACGAGCAAACATATATTAAGCTAATAAGAGAGATAGGAGATAACAGCGCATAAGAACATCTTTTCCAACTCGCCCGCTGCCATCTCCGCTCAACCCACACGTACAAAGGCGGACAACATCCCCATGAGACCCAAGTAGCCAACCAAAGGCAAAAAGACTTAAATGTCCATCGCTCCGGCCTTGCCAGAATAGAAGGATTATGAAGGCTGGTAATCCAACTTCCCAAACTATCACACAAGCTATAACAAACATAACAGATATAGTCATAATAACTAATTTCAGATCACTTTAATTTCTTGATAACTAGCTCTATAAAACAGAAAATTTATATTCATATATCCTTTTGCTTGATTACTTATTTAAAATAAACAATATTTAAACTAGTATCTCTTTTATTCACAGTGATCTTAAAAAGATCAAAATAAACACAATTAGAACCGGAAAATAAATATTGATCTTCGAACTCAATCCAGCTCCCGAAGCTGCTATATAATTCGAGGGCTTCTTGTTCCCCCCATGCCCGTTTCTTATTTAATTTCTTTAGGAAACGCTTTAAAGCCTCTGCATCTGATTTTTCTCGCTCCTTCATTACTTTCTCCAGCCTTTCTTGCAAAATCTTTTTATTTTCTACCGAGAAAACATAATCAATAGATATATATTCTTTATTGATTTTTTTGAAATCAACCTATCTATCTCAGACAATCAGCTGTAGGCAATTCAAGTCCAGACATTTCCCGCAAGTCTAATTCCACCAGCGTATCGTTATTCGTACAAGTACATATTAATACCATAGTACACACTATCGAATAGAGGATCAAACCTTGTTTTTTGAATAAGTCAAAAAATCTCATGTTCATATGTTTTTAATGAGTGAATAAATAGAAGCCATAATTACTCCTTATAAATAGATTTGATACACACACGGTAAGGTCAATCTCCCTTACCCGTGTGATTGAAGCCTATTTCTATAAGAGGCATTATGCTGTCCAATTTGAATAGAGGGAAAATATTTTCGTCCTCTCGAACAGTAACATCATAATCAAATAATTTTTATTCCTCCAGTTGCCATAAGAATGTTATTAAAGTTAATTATTGTATAAATTCTATATCGTCTACCACCAACGTTGTTTTCCAAATGTATAGAAACCAACGCCTGCATAACTAAGAGGCATATAACGAACTTTTAAAATTTCCATTCCGTCAACACTAAATCGAAGTATATGACCATCAGATTCAAGTTCCCATTCTTGATCGACTTTCTTCTTATCTTTCCATTTGATTCCTTGGTTGATTCCACCGACAAGAATATTATTTTCATATCGCAAGAAGTTTACTTGCTCTTCATTGAATGCAAAGCAATAGAAAGTACCATAATCTTTGTAATTGAATATCAAACCTACCATTTGGTCAAAACTCAACTTATTGATATTAACATGTGTCCGTATCTTGAACGGTTTCATTACATCAAGTGGAGCATAGCAATGAGTTTCGAAAAATGTATTACTGCCAACTTGTGTTCCTAGCAAGGCTGTCAGCCCTTTATTGACTCCTTTGGATTTTACCGTAAGGACTCCTTTGTCAATGATAGCTGAACCGTTATTACTTTCATAAGTACTCTCTGTCCATTCCAATGAATTTGCATCAAATGTTTCTTTTATACTTTGGGCATTTACAATAGAAATCATTGCAAAAGATGCAAAAAATAAAAATACTTCTTTTCAATGATTGTGTATTTATAAAAAATTAAACTTTGTTACAAGCTGCTTGCTTTTCCTATACGAGTTTGTAATTCCTGGATCATCGGTTCCAGTTCCTTGGGAATGCGGTCTATCTCTGTAAATTCTCCATGTCGTGCAGCCATAGAGCCTGCAACTTCCGATGATATCTTAATTTGGAAAGCAACCCGTTCGGGCGTAGTGATATCTCTTACAGTTACACGCGTGCGTATTTGCTTTTCTGACAAATTAAATGATTTATAGTTCCAAGGTGTTTGCAAAAAACCTCCATATACATCGGTCGTTTCTATTTCCTCGAAATAGTTGAGCAGTATTTGATGAAGCAGCTTCCACGCAGGTTTAACATCTACTTTGTCACCTTCTACCGTATAGTATTTGGGATCAAGAATGACAGTAATGAACTTGTTGACTAATCCAGATGTTGCTGAACCACGGAAAAAACCATCTTGTTGAAGTGAAAATGAAAGGCTGTTGCGCTCGTCTGCTCCGTAGAACTTTGTATTAATAGGACTATATTCATTACATTCGCAACGAATAATTGCCACTTCATTTTTCTTTTTAGGTCGATTGAATTCGGCATATCCGTATCCGATCAAAGTATTATTGACATAAATAGCTGCTTCTTTGGGTTGAACGGTGATTTTGATAATCTTCGCTTTTTTGGCAGGGAAAGCGTTTAACGTGAAACACACCAAGAAAAGAGTTAAAAATAATTGTTTCATGACTTTGAATTTTATGTTAAATGATTAATAAGGTTTACTAGAATAACGATAATCTTTCGGTATTTGTAAATCAAACAATTGCCCTTTTTTCCCTTTCACATAAAAGGTACGCGTATAGATTTCTTTCCCATCCTGCATACAGGAGACCTTGACTGATTCCATACTTTTAGGAAGTCGATAATTGACAAGCCCTCTACCCACATATTCATCGTTAATGTAAATTTCAACTTGCTGCTCTTCACAATGAAAGCCTATGGTTTTGCTGGAAGAACATGAAGTAAATAAGGGCGCTAAAGCAATTAGTTGTAGTAAGAATGCTTTCATAACAACAATGTTGTACCTTCCCGTTCCCCTAAGAAGATTTATAATAAAAAGCGTGGGAACCATCTCTACTACTGCATTGAGGCTCTGGACAGCCCACTAACCAATAATAGAAAATGATCCCACGCTTTATGCACGTATATAGTCCACCTGTCTACAGGCAGATACATAACAACATAAGCGTAGGAAGCCATTTTACTACTATCTTGGTTAGTTGAAATTGTCCAGATTTCAATGCAAGATAATATCGAAACGCTTCTACGTTATTTCCAATACATCGCAAATGTATTACATATAAATCAAAGAACAAAGAAAATCGTAGAGAATCTTATCTAAAGCCATTCATGGAACATTTAGGAATATAGGGGCAGGGTTATATAGCTTAAAACGGGCTTAAAAACGCCTTATACGCAAACGATACACTATTGTATAGCTGTTTGCCGAAAAGTACGAGATTGGTAACTTGATTGATAGTGATCGCATTAAAAATGAAAGAGGCGAAAGATACCACCTCCACGGAAATATCCCCCACCTCTCTAAATTTATTTGATATACCCCCAATAAAGGGTTATTTTCTAAAACAATACATTGAGTTATTTACAGAGCAACCGTTCTATCTTATCCTTAAGCGGAAATAGATCTGTTTGAATGGTTCCCCACACAATCTCATCCCGAATCTGATAATATCCATGCACCAACACATGTCGCATGCCTATGACCTCATTCCATGCGATCTCTTGATGTTCCTCCCGAAATTCCTTTGTAATCAAATAAGCAGCCTCCCCCACAATCTCCAAATTCTTGATGACCGCAAAACGCAATATCTTATTCATGGAATACTCCTCAAAAGTCACATCTGTCGTGAACTCAATGACATTATTTATTGCCTCCAGCATATGCCGTAGGCGTGTATTGTCTTTAGGCTTCTCTCTCATATACCAATATTTTATCCCGATCTACAGAAGAAACGGCGAAATCCTTCAATTGTCCTTCCTCCACCAAATCAACCTTACGATGCAACAATTGGCTTAGAGCTTCCACCATACCCGCATACTTGAATAATGTAATACGAGCGTGGGAGTCAAAACGAACCAGAATATCAATATCGCTATCCTTCGTCTCCTCTCCACGTGAACAGGAACCAAACACCCATGCTTTCTCTATTGGTTGCAAAGAGAAAAAGCCTCTTAGCTTATTAATTATCTGTTGTTTCATCTTTTAGTGATTACCTCACGCAAATATAACGAACATTTTCTAAATTCCGTTTTATCGTGATTCTTTTTTGGAAAATCATTTACAGAACAATATCCTCTAAAAACAAAAGAAGCGAGAGATACCACCTCCCCGGAAATATCCCCCACCTCTCTAAATTTATTTGACAGATCCCCGACAAGGGTGTTATTTCCTACGTTTTATTAGGAAAAACTAAGCCTAGATACGTTGTAAGCCTCAAATATGGACAGAATGATGGTACTTAACCAACGAGTTCTACCGTCATCGTTTTCCTTCCGCAAGTGAACGTCTTATGGCTTTTCAGGAACCATGTTTTCCGTCTTCCCCTATTTATCAAAACCATGTACCTCCGTATAACCTCCAGCCCTATCCTGTGCCTTTCCTTCCTCATGATTTTGAGTTAAGGAAAAGGCGTTTTTAGCCATTTACATACGTTTCCTTATAATTCTCCACGAGCTGCCTTTCGTCCAATACGGCCGAGGAAACAGCACTCATATGGGGTTATATGAGGTAGGTAGGTTATAACCCATCAAGAACAGTGTAGTATATATCCCATATATCATTTTTTGATTATAAGTTTACCTTATTATTAGATAATACTTAATTCCAATGAGATGCGATCCCTGATCTTGCTATCAAGTTCTTCCATAAGCGGAGACATCTCGTTTATGGTAAAGTCATCATTGAGGTCATTTAGCATCCTGTTAAATCGGCTCTTGTTTTGGGGGTCTAGCTGCTCTATCAAAAACATCCTTAGCTCCTCTGTGGATTCCATTGACGAGGACAATAAGGCGCTGAATAGATAATCCTTCGCCTTCTTTGCAGTATTTATAGGAACATTAGGCTTAGGAAGCGGGATATTTCTTTTTGATATCAAAATAGTTCTTGCTCCATAGCTGAATAATGTATCGATAAAAGTCAAGATCCGATAAAGTCCCACCTGTTATGTTTTTCCACTTCAACTGTGCAGATAAGGACTTAAACCATCTACTCTCAAACCTTAGTAAACAGCTCTCCATTCCTTTTTTACCCTGCAATTCTTTTCCTTTGTCGTAGAAGAGACAAGTATGGCCGTTCGTTCCATAATAAAGCGAGGTTCTATATTTTGAGTCTCGCTTGTGTCGAGGATAGTAGCCTAGGAATGGTAAATACTCCCTTACGTTATGAGACATCTCAAAATTCGCCGCTATATCTATACGTGTAACATGGCTGATTTTATATCCAGATGTAATCTGTCACCAAGTAAGTCTATGGCTTGTTTGGTCGTTTCCCTGTTCAATGAACATAGGTTATTCCCCTCATGGAATTTAACAAGACTGCCTTCCACGGTAATAATTGAACCATGAACCTTAATTATTAAATTATCCAATTGACAAGACCAGTGTCCGGGGTATCTTCCTTCTTGAAAATCAAATTTGGAGAGGAGATCTCTCTTCTCCCTCTCCAAACAATTTAATCGAAATCTTAGGGTATCATACATGATTTACCCCTCCCGCTTCTTCAGTGCATTCTGAATATCAGATACAAGGTAAAATACCCGTCTTCCCATACGGATCGCATGTATGATACCTTGTTGAGTCCAATCAGCCAAAGTGGGCAAGGATATACGCAAAAGTCTTGCCGCCTCCTTGCGTGTGAGTAATTCCGTTGACCTACTCTCTTTAGCGGATACCAAAGGTTTAATAACTTGCTCCAACGAATTGATGAGCATCTCCTGAAACTCTTGGGGTGTTAACCCTGATAAAAATAAATTCTTGTTCATAACACTTATAATTATGCCACAAAGATCACGAGTTCCAGATTCCAATTTTTCCAATTCCTACAATTTGGAAGGAAAAACACGACAAATAAGATCAAAGTCCTTCTCTTCTTCCTCAGAGATGTTTTTATTCTTCGCTTTTAAAAAGATTGCTTTCGGTTATTATATACTCTTCTTCGCTTTCGATACCTTCGTCTCTACGGTCTACAACTTTTACTCCAAAATACTCATAGAAACGTTTCCAGACAACTCTCTTTTTCCCGCCGCAGACGATGCCCTGCTCCCGCATATAAGTTACCAGCTTTGCTAAATAGTTCTTTTTCGGATAATTATATTTGCGGTTCATTATGATTCCCGCCTCTTCCAACCGTACAATAAATTGGAGAACAAATGGTCTACAAGATGGAACGAAGAGATCCTCAAGCCCTTGGCGTACCGATTGATTTGGCATTTGTTCATTCAGTGGTTCTTTATATGCTATGTTCAATAAAGAGCAGATCCTAGCCCTTTCGAAAGGGCCAAATGTTGATAATATTCTATTTAGTGGGATATCATAGTATTGAAACCTTTCTATCAGTTTTGAAAAGTTCTGGAACCACAACCCTTCTAAACGCATATCTGTCTGCAAGAGGATGATTCTGACTTATGTATGACATTTTTTTAAAACATCCCTAACGTATAATTTTCTATCCTTCGTACTTAAGGCTAGGAATCTCCCCACGACATTATCAATGCATCTCCCTCTAATACGTTCACATCTTTTTCCTATGTACCCTAATTCATAATCAGTTTGTATAAAATCTGTAACTTGATCCATCATATATTCTTCTTCCTCAATCTCCTCAGGGGTTCTCTCCTCCTCTGTAACATAGATTGGTCGTGAGAATGGCATATCAGATAATTCAATATCATATTGCCAATCATTCCAAATAAACGAATCGCTGTTTTCTATTTTAGTATTTTTATCAAGAGAACATAATATCTCATAGATTTCATCACAATAATTTGTTATGTTTTCCATACTTTTAGATATAATAAATGGTTATTATGTTAGCAAGCGTAAATTAATAGCCGTACATGCCTTGAAACTCATTATATGCTTTTACAAGAACACGATTTAGAACAATACCTCATTGTTCATGGTCTTTTTGCGTTCATCCATTTTCTTGGCTATGGTATCGGCCACCTCATCCGAGCTTAGCTTTATGTAATCACTGAACGTTTTTTCATCTTTGTGGCCGGATATACTCATCATCTGGAAGTTGTCGAAAGATCCGCTAAGATACAGGTTCGTGATTCCGCTACGCCTCGCCGTATGGCTACTTACCAACTCATATCTCGGTTTGATCACGTGCCCCTTATCATCTCGTTCAAAAAAGGTAAGTTCTTGTTCTTCTTTCTCACGTTCCTTCATCGTTAGAAGGGTACGTTCCTTTCGAGCTAGAGATGGAACCGAAAAAGATAGGTCTTTCAATATTTGTTTGATATAGCGGTTCAATATGACATCGCTAACTTTGGGAATATTATAATCGTATTTTTCCGCTATATGCAGTAGATTGTCGTTCAAGACTGGTATTACAACACTATTACCGGTCTTTTCTTGGACGATACGAACCACTTTGGTACCCTTGGCCGTAGTCGTAAAATTCTCCCGTCTTAAACGGCTATAATCGCTAAAACGCTGACAAGTGTAGCATCCGACAAGAAAAACATCGCGAACCCTGTCTCTTAGTCCTTCTAACCGCATTTCATATAGGGATTGTAGCTCTGCTTCTTCCAGATAAATCTCTTTGGCCTTATCCGCTTCTTGTACCTTCTTCTTGCTGAACGCTCCCAATGCGACAGGGTTGTTGTGTAACTCTTGGTACATCGCATTGCGAATCATAGCCTTAAAACAGATAATGTATTTATTGATAGAGGTTGTCATATAGCCGTCCTCTTCCATGAATGTGACGAAACGGTTGGCCAACGTCTTGTTTATATCCTCCCATGTAAAAGGATATATTTGAATAAAACGCTTTAGGATGCCTAGAAAGTTACTCCAGACCTTACATGTATTAGGCGTATAGTTCTCGGCGCCATTTTTGATCTGACCGTTTTTTATGCCTTTCAAGAAGCTTTCCAAGAAAAGAATGACATCCGCCCTTTTAGCTTCCTCCTCCCGTTCTTTGATCTGTCTTAGCCTTTCTTGCTCTTTCGCCTCTTCTTCCTCTTGGACGCGTCGTCTCTCCCTTTCTTCCCTGAAAACGACAGCCTCAACCACCTCATCAATCTTTTTCTTGTCATAAATACCTTGTGAAATGAGATTGGCTATTGCCGAAGAGATCAACTCCAGAGCCTCTTTAACCTTTCTTCCGTCTTGTGTCCTACAATACTCATTCCATTTGGCGACATCTCTCGTCGCCTTGTTCCATTGTTGGATATCCACAGAGACTCTGGTGCAAACTGTGATGTTTAATTTTGGGGTTCTTTTTTGTACACGAAGATAGACGCTTGCCGTACCTTCTACTTTCTTGGTACGTAAAAAATAGTTGCTCATGGTATTAGGATGTTTATCAATTACATGGCAAATATAACAAAATCTTCTTGTTGATACTACATTGATGCTTCATTTTTTGATTTTATCTTATCTCACTTAATTAATCACTCTTGCTATATATATGATTATTAACAATATAGCGAAATTAAGAGAAAACAAAAACAGATAAGATAAGGCTAAGCATGGTGCTGGTGGCACCACTTTTTAAGAAAGCAAAACGATGTAAATCCCTGAATTTCAAAGAAGTTCGGGGATTTTTCTTTTCCAAGAATAGGCAAAATTAGTGGGATTGAAGCAAACTATACGTCCTTATTCAAGGGACTGTTTTTAAAAGCCCGAAATGTTCCACTGCGAGGTATTAACTTCATTATTTTACAGCACGTTGCGCTATTTTACATAACAGGGTTCTCGGTTCGATTTCCTAACTTTGTATCATTAAAAATTGAGCCGTATGGAAAGAAAAAGATTCAGCGTGTTGTTCTTCATCAAGCGTAGCAAACTGTTAAAAACGGGAAAGTACCTCTGCGTGTGAAATTCTATCAGATTTACCAAGACTTAGAATTGGAGGAAAAGATTGTCTCCGCACGTGCCATAGTAAACCGCTATCAGGGAAAGGACGAAACTTTCAAAACATTATATAATGTGTTCAAGGAGTATAACGACAACTTGGAAACTCAAATGAAACAGATCCCCAATATCCAACTTAAATTGACCCCCGATTTATTTTTCCTAAAATACAAAAAACATCATATAATCAGTTCATTAGTTTTCGATTTGTGCTGGGTTTATAATTTTTATTTACTGCCAATATAGTCATTCATTTCTTCCCGCAAATTTTGCGTAAGGACTCTCCGTGCAGCTCAATTCTTGCGGCTTGGTGAGTTATTCTGTACATGACTGTGCCGGCTATTGTCTCCTTGCCGATGACATCATACTTGTCTTGGACCGGCAATTGTGATGTAATCAGTGTTGATTTCTTACCATATCGGTCTTCGATGATGTCCATCAGATGTATTCTGCTTCCGTTGTCCAACGGCTGCAAGCCGAAATCATCCTGTATAAGCATATCCGTCCTTTCTATCTTTTTCAGCTCCTACAGGATGCTACCTTTTACTTTGGTGGCCTTCAACTGCCCTAAAAGTCTGGAAGTATTGGCATACAGCACTTTCAATTCTTTCTGGCAGACTCTGTATCCCAAGGCTGTGGCAATGTAGCTCTTTCCTGTACCGGAACTTCCCATGACAAACAAGTCGCACACCTCCTTGACAAATCTTGTTTATGCTGATTGATTTATTGGGAATACTATCTGTTTTGTCTATTTAATAGATAATGTAGAATTATGAACTGATTCTGTAACTCTTTTAATGTTTTTTGGGGTGGGGTAATTTAAATTGGATTTTGGGGGACTCTTTAGATAGGACAATGGGGGGGCAGTTTATACCAAATTTTCCACCTGTCAATACACAGAAGAATTTTCATTGTTTATTACCGAAAAATAGGGGGGGTGTCAAAATGTACATATCCCCTTAATTGTGTTGCAAAGCATGTAAAACAAAGAGTCAAAAAAACTCATTAACAGAATAAAATGTTTTCTTTGCAGAGTTGTTCGTTTTAAGAGCTATCAAACATGGAGAGTGACTGATTGACCAAATGAACCTTGACTATACAAAGGCGTATAGCTTGGCTGT
>ENA-OQCK01000136-OQCK01000136.1-human-gut-metagenome-genome-assembly--contig:-NODE-136-length-42197-cov-3.443974_pt1 | contig 42197 bp, 40 predicted proteins | sample MGYA00242498_ERZ504578 | MGnify/ENA primary metagenome ERZ504578 (study PRJEB26092, sample SAMD00036229) | human gut metagenome | host: Homo sapiens | study: EMG produced TPA metagenomics assembly of...
TGTCTACTCAACCGGTTCTATCTTTGCAATATTAATTAATCAATCTTCTAATGGTATGAAAAGTTATAATATGAAATCTTTCTTATTAATAGTATTATTGGGAATTTCCAGTATTTCTGCCGCCCAAAATCTGTTGGATTTGAGTGGAAATTGGGAATTGGCTTTAGATAGTACAGATGTAGGGGAGAAAGAGGGATGGTATCTGAAATCTTTCTCCGATAATATAAGTTTGCCTGGAACCACAGATTTGGCCCGGAAAGGGACTTCCAACAGGCTCGTTCCCAAACTGGAAAAACCGCAGTTGCTTCGTCTGACCCGTAAGAACGCTTATGTAGGGGTCGCATGGTACAAGCGTGAGATTAATATTCCCAAAAGTATGGCAGGACAGCCGTTGGAGTTCTCTTTTGAAAGAGTCCTGTGGCAGAGCCGTTTATGGATTGACGGAGAAGAAGTGGCGGGTGCACAGGAAAGCTTGATCGCTCCTCATCGGTTTGTCATGCCGAAAGGTCTGTCGGCAGGTAAACATATAATAGCTTTACGTATTGACAATAGAAAGCGATATGATATTTCTGCAAACGACCTGGCACATGCTTATACCAATGACACTCAGATTATGTGGAATGGAGTGTTGGGTAAGATGAAACTGACTGCCCGGCAGAAAGTCAGTATTCAGCATGTGAATGTTTATCCTGATGTCAGAAATGGGAAGATACGGGTGGCGGTTACTTTGGAGAATAGCGGGCATAAACCGGAGAAAGTGAAACTAGCCTTGCAGGTCGGACAGCCTGAAGGTGGACAGAAGTTTGTAGAAAAAGAATTTCAGATTACTTTGCAAGAAGGCAGGCAGAAGCTCGAATATGATTATTCGCTGGGTACAGATATGAAGAAATGGGATGAATTTACTCCTGAATTATATAATTTGTCTGTAGTTTGCCGGTTTGACAGGAAGAAAACTGAACGGAAAGATGTTTCTTTCGGGATGCGCGAGATAGATAATGGTCAAGGCATCCTGACGGTCAACGGTAATAGAATTTTCCTGCGCGGAACATTAGAGTGTTGTATTTTTCCTCTGACAGGTACTCCGCCGATGACGGAAGAAGGTTGGATGAAAGTCTTTGCCACAGCCAGGGAGTGGGGGCTGAACCATTTGAGGTTTCATTCCTGGTGCCCGCCGGAAGCGGCATTTTGCGTTGCGGATAAGTTAGGTTTCTATTTACAGGTGGAACTGCCGAACTGGTCTTATACTATCGGCAAGGATGAGGCAATGACCCAATTTCTTTATAACGAATTTGACCGGATTGTCGAAGCGTATGGAAATCACCCGTCATTCTGCATGATGAGTGTTGGTAATGAACTCCAGTATGATTTTAAACTGTTGAATGACATGGTCAGATATATGAAAGGGAAAGATAGCAGACGTTTATATACAACTTCGACTTTTACTTTCGAAAAAGGACATGGAGCGAAACCGGAGCCGGAAGATGACTTTTTTGTCACGCAATGGACAGATAAAGGCTGGGTGAGGGGACAAGGTATTTTCGATCAGGAACCACCTTGTTTCTATAAAGATTACAGTGCCGCCATGCAGGACATGAATGTCCCTCTTATCTCTCATGAGATTGGGCAGTATGCCGTATTTCCGAATCTAAAAGAAATAGAGAAATACACAGGAGTACTGGAACCTCTAAATTTTAAGGCTGTCAAACAGGATTTACAGAAGAAAGGATTATATTCGAAAGCGGAGGATTTTCTGGAAGCATCGGGAAAATTGGCGGTCTTGTTATATAAGGAGGAGATAGAAAGAGCGATGAAAACAAAGCAGTTCAGCGGTTTTCAGTTGTTGGATTTGCATGATTTCCCGGGACAGGAACTGCACTGGTCGGACTTTTGGATGCTTTCTGGGATTCGAAAGGATTGATTGAGGCTTCTGCTTTCAGGCAGTTTTGTGCGCCTGTTGTTCCGTTGGCTCGTTTTGCTAAAGCGGTTTATTCCGGTGATGAGATGTTCTCTGCATCAATTGAAGTTGTCAACTATTCGAATGCGGCTATTGATAATAAACAGATAATGTGGCAGCTGGCTGATGAGGCGGGAACGCAAATCTCGAACGGCAGACTGAATGTGGAAAGTATATCCAAAGGAACAGTGACACAATGTGGAGATATCCGTGCAGAACTTAAAAGTGTACGGAAGGCTTCAAAGTTGTATCTCACGGTATCTGTAGAAGGAACTGAATGGAAAATACGTGGCCTGTTTGGGTATATCCTCGTATCGAATCATTGAATGTCGGAGATGTCCTGCTGACTCAAGATGTAGAAGAAGCTTTGGCTGCGTTGAATCAAGGAAGAAAAGTTTTGTTTTCTCCGAAAATGAGTTATCTGAAAGGATTGGAAGGGAAGTTTCTTCCGGTCTTCTGGAGTCCTGTCCATTTCCCCAGACAGGCAGGAACAATGGGACTTCTGTGCAATACTCAACATGCGGCTTTGCGGCACTTCCCTACAGAAATGCATAGCAACTGGCAATGGTGGAATCTGGTGAAGAGGTCGAAGTACTGGTTGTCGATTCGTTACCGCCGGTTGAACCGATTGTGGAATCTATTGACAATTTTACAAACAACAGAAGTTGGTATCTGTCTTTGAAACAAAATGTGGAAAGGGAAAACTGATAATGAGTGCTATGGATATTCTTTCCGAGGGAAGCGACAAGCCTGAAATACAACAGATGCTTTACAGCCTGGTTACGTATATGAATTCTGAAGTTTTGCTCCCCGGACGATGCTTGGCGAAGAGGATATCAGAAGCTGATACTAAAGAATGAAGGTAAGTGATAGAAACAAAAGCGACATCTATTTATAGGGGCTTGGACTAGAAAAAGGAGTACCGGTGTTCGGTCGAAGTCTAAAAACAAGTTTGCAAAATCAATTAATCAATCAATCTTCTAATGGTATGAGAAGTTATAATAAAAAGTTTGTCTATTTTATCTGTTTAGTATCCGCAATGGGCGGACTTCTATTCGGCTATGATTGGGTAGTGATAGGGGGAGCGAAACCTTTCTACGAACTCTATTTCGATATAGCCGATGTGCCTGCCATGCAGGGACTTGCCATGAGCGTGGCTTTACTCGGCTGTCTGATTGGCGCTATGGTGGCAGGATGATGGCAGACCGTTATGGGCGTAAACCTCTCCTGATAATTTCTGCTTTCATATTCTTGTCTTCTGCCTATGCTACCGGGGCATTTTCAGTATTTAGCTGGTTCCTGGCCGCCCGCTTTCTGGGAGGTATCGGCATCGGAATCGCTTCGGGACTTTCTCCTATGTATATTGCCGAAGTAGCTCCTGCCTCAATCAGGGGAAAGCTCGTCTCGCTAAACCAATTGACAATTGTGCTCGGTATTCTTGGCGCTCAAATCACAAACTGGCTGATTGCGGAGCTATTCCTGCAGACTTCTCTCTCGCGGATATCTGCGCTTCGTGGAATGGCCAAATGGGATGGCGATGGATGTTTTGGGCGGCTGCCTTCCCTGCTGCGATATTCTTGTTGCTGGCATGTTTCATTCCCGAAAGTCCCCGTTGGCTGGCGATGAAAGGGAAAGAAGGGAAGGCATGGAATGTACTCAGCAAAATAGGCGGTGACGACTATGCCGGTCAGGAACTTCGCCTGGTGGAAGAAACCGGTTCTTCGAAGTCGGAAGGAGGATTGCGGTTGTTGTTTAGCCGTCCGTTCCGTAAAGTGCTTGTTTTAGGTATTATCGTAGCTGTGTTCCAGCAATGGTGCGGTACGAATGTTATCTTCAATTATGCGCAGGAGATATTTCAGTCCGCAGGATATTCATTGGGAGATGTTCTCTTTAATATTGTGGTGACAGGTGTGGCAAATGTAATTTTTACTTTTGTGGCAATCTATACAGTCGAACGTTTAGGACGCCGTATTCTTATGCTGTTGGGAGCCGGGGGACTGGCAGGCATTTATCTTATTCTGGGTACTTGTTATTTCTTCGAAGTCAGTGGATTCTTTATGGTGGTGCTGGTCGTTTTGGCTATTGCTTGCTATGCGATGTCGTTGGGGCCAATCACCTGGGTACTGCTCGCCGAGATCTTCCCGAACCGAGTACGTGCCGTTGCGATGGCTACCTGTACATTTGCTTTATGGGTCGGTAGTTTCACACTGACATACACTTTCCCGCTACTGAATAATTTCTTGGGAAGCAGTGGTACATTTTGGATTTATGCAGCCATTTGTGCTGTCGGCTACCTGTTCTTCTTCCGTGCATTGCCCGAAACGAAAGGCAAATCGCTGGAAGCATTAGAAAAGGACTTAATTAAATAAACGATAACGGATTGTCAAATTAGCAAGTAAATAGGCATAACATCATTAATCAGGCTGGGAGGATATAAAACCTCCCTGTCTCCGATCTTCTTTGCCTTTTGTTTTTTTGTCAACGAATAAAAAATAAATTTATAATCAATAATACGATGGTAAAAGCATGGAAAGAAAAGGTGGTTATCCCTACCTATGAAGTAGGTAAACCGGAGAAGAATCCGATTTTCCTGGAGAAACGGGTGTATCAAGGCAGTAGTGGGGTAGTTTATCCTTATCCTGTGATTGAATCAATGTCCGATGAAAAGGTGGATAAGGAATACAATGCTATTTTTATCGAAAACGAATATATCAAAGTGATGATTCTGCCTGAACTGGGTGGACGTGTGCAGATGGCCTATGATAAAATCAGAGAGCGTCATTTTATTTATTATAATCATGTGATAAAGCCGGCTCTGGTGGGACTTGCAGGACCGTGGATTTCTGGTGGTATCGAATTTAACTGGCCTCAACATCATCGCCCCAGTACTTATATGCCCGTGGATACGACTATTGAGGAAAATGCCGACGGAAGCGTCACGGTATGGGTAAATGAAATGGAACGTATGTTTCATCAGAAGGGAATGGCAGGTTTTACACTTCGTCCCGGACATGCTTTTCTTGAAATCAAAGGAGTACTTTACAACCGTACCGAAGTACCGCAGACCTTTCTGTGGTGGGCGAATCCTGCCGTAGCGGTGAATGATTACTATCAGAGCGTATTCCCGCCGGATATCAATGCCGTGTTCGACCATGGAAAACGTGCCGTATCCAGTTTTCCTATTGCAACGGGTACTTATTATAAGATGGACTATTCCGCCGGAGTGGACATCTCGAACTATAAGAATATCAAGGTTCCTACTTCCTATATGGCTGTAAATTCCCGTTTTGACTTCGAGGGTGGATATGAGAATGATACCCGTGCCGGTATGCTGCATGTAGCCAATCACCATATTTCTCCGGGTAAGAAACAATGGACTTGGGGGAACGGTGATTTCGGTCGTGCATGGGACCGTAATCTGACCGATGAGGATGGACCGTATATTGAATTAATGGCAGGTGTATATACTGAAAATCAACCGGACTTTACTTGGCTGCAACCTTATGAAGAAAAGAGTTTCGTTCAATATTTCCTGCCTTACCGGGAATTGGGAGTGGTGAAGAATGCCAGCAGGGATTTGCTGATGAACATTGAACCGGAAGGAGAAGACTGTGTACGTTGTAAGATATTTGCTACTTCTCGTCAGACGGTAAACGTTATTTTGAAAGGAGAAGACGGTAAAGTGTATTATAGCAAGGAAGTGACTATCACCCCGGAAGAATTGCTGAATGAAGTGGTAAATGTGAATGGTGAGAAACTTAATAAACTGATTCTTGAAATCACGGCAAACGGAAGGGAATTGCTTTATTGGCATGCGGAACCGGAAGAAGTGAAACCTATTCCTGATGCTGCCGAGCTGCGCTATTTCCACAAGAAATAAAGACAACTGAACAGCTTTATTTAACAGGTATGCATTTGGAGCAATACAGGCATGCTACTTATAATCCCGTAGAATACTACGAAGAAGCATTGCGGCGTGATCCGATTGATGTACGTAATAATAACGCGCTTGGTCTGTGGTATATACGTAAAGGGCGTTTCCATAAAGCAGAACAATATCTGCTTACTGCCGTGAAGACCCTACAAAAACGTAATCCGAATCCTTATGACGGAGAACCGATTTATAATCTTGGCCTTGCCTTGAAATATCAGGGACGTTACAATGAGGCTTACGACCGTTTCTATAAAGCTTGCTGGAGTGCTGCTTGGCAGGATGCCGGATATTTTGCTTGTGCACAGATTTCTACTATGCAAAACCGCTTGACAGATGCATTGGATGAAATTAATCACTCGCTAATCCGCAACTGGCACAATCATAAAGCCCGTGCTTTAAAAGTTGCTATCCTCCGCCGAATGGGACAATCAGAAGAAGCTCTGCAACTGATTGAGGATTCATTGGCCATTGATAAATTCAACTTGGCTGTCGTTATGAAAATATTTGATAACCAATGTTTCTGACGAGTTGGCTACTTTGAAGGAAATGATGCGTGGCGAACCTCATAACTATGATGAAATAGCGCTTGATTATTGTGCGGCAGGTTGTTGGCAAGAGGCTGCTTCTTTATGGAATATAGCTATAACTGAAGGTGCCGTTACTCCTATGACTTATTATTATTTAGGCTGGTGTCTGGTTCAAGGGGAATTACCGGGAACAGGACAGGTGTTTGCCCAAGCGGCTGAGATGTGTCCTGATTATTGTTTCCCTAACCGTCTGGAAGCAATCCTTGCATTACAATGTGCCATGGAGCAAAATCCGCATGATGCTAAAGCTCCTTATTATCTGGGTAATCTATACTATGACAAACGTCAGTACGACTTGGCTATGGAAGCATGGGAAACTTCTGCCCGGCTAGATGATAACTTCCCGACTGTATGGCGTAATCTGGCTCTGGCTTATTTCAATAAAAAGAATGAAGAAACAAAGGCTATCGAATACATGGAACGTGCTTTTCGGCTTGATACAACAGATGCACGTATTCTAATGGAATTGGACCAGCTTTATAAACGTGTTCGTCGTCCGCATAAGGAACGTCTGGCTTTCTTACGGCAATATCCTGATTTGATTGAGCAACGTGACGATCTTGTATTGGAAGAAATAACTCTGTTGAACCAGACTGGTGAATATGAAAAAGCCAAAGCATTGCTTGATGCACATAGCTTCCACCCTTGGGAAGGTGGTGAGGGAAAAGTACCTGCCCAATATCAACTAGCCCGTGTGGAACTGGCTAAGCAAGCATTGACTGCTGGCAATAATCAAGAAGCAATTGCATTATTGGAAGAATGCTTGGAATATCCGCATCATTTAGGTGAAGGCAAATTGTACGGTGCACAAGAGAATGATTTCTATTATTTCTTGGGTTGCGCTTATGAAAATCTGAACCGTAAAGATGAAGCTGTCAGATATTGGGAACAGGCCACTGTTGGGCCGACAGAACCTGCCGCCGCCATGTATTATAATGATGCGAAACCCGATAAAATATTTTATCAGGGGTTGGCATTACTAAAACTAGGACGCATAGATGAGGCGAATGGACGTTTTCATAAGTTGATTTCTTACGGAGAGAAGCATTTGTTTGACAAGATTAAAATGGATTATTTCGCTGTGTCATTGCCTGATCTTTTGATTTGGAGGATAACTTGACTGTAAGGAATATAATTCATTGCAAATATATGATGGCATTGGGATATTGGGGATTGAATCAGAAAGAGAAATCTGCCAGGTTATTGAAAGAGGTAGAAAAATTGGATATTAATCATCAGGGGATTCAGGCCTTTCGTAGTTTGATCAAATGAGATAGTGGATGCTTTTTTATTCCTGAATGAAGAGCTAGGCTGATTTGTTAATCAGCTTAGCTCTTTCACATTTAAATTGTTTCACACTTGAAAGAGAATATAAGTATCAGGCTATATATAATTTTAGGTCTTGTGAATATTAGCTCTGTTTGGGATTGGGTATAAATTTCACGCAAACAGGTTTATCTACTTTTATGTCTCCGTGTATGTCTGTTAACAGGCCTGTGTCTGCATTTCTTTCGTATATCTGAATGACATTGCTGTCTCTGCAAGCAACCAGCATGTATTTGCCATTAGGCGTAATAATGAAATTACGAGGATGAATCCCTGTAAGTTGATAACCTACTTTTGTCAGTATTCCGTTATCCGGTTGGATACTGAAAATGGCGATGCGTCTGCTTTCAGGCGATTACTGGCATACAGGAATTTGCCGTCCGGACTGATATGAATATCACCACTGCCTTTTGCACAGACTGTATCGGCAACTATGGTTTGGATTTCTTTTAAATCTCCGTCTTTATACTCGAAGGCTATTACTGTACCCGACAGTTCATTAATCAGATAGGCATAATTACCGTTGGGTGAGAATGTCAGATGCCGGGGACCTGAACCGGCTTTCACTTTAAAGGCGGAAGGAGAACCTTCTTTAAGAAAACTTTCCTTATTCTCTGCATTCGCGTCCGGGTTAATGATAAACTTATGTATTTGGTCTGTTCCCAAATTATCGGCAAACATATATTTACCGTCCGGAGTGATACGGACACAATGTAAATGGGATTTCTCCTGTCGTTCCTTATCGGTTCCCGAACCTTCGAACTTTATAATATCGGAAGCAGGCAGGAGTGAACCGTCTTTTGCGATAGGAAAAACAGAGATACTGCCGCCGCTGTAATTGGCGGTTATCACATTATTTCCATTTGTAATGATATAGCAAGGATCTTCACCGCCGGTTTTCTGTGAATTCAATAATTTAAGAGTTCCTTTTTCCTGATTGAAGGCAAATGCATTGGCGGCCGCCTGTTCATTATTGAATTCACTGACTGTATAAATAAATTTTCCGTCAGCAGAAACTGCGAGATAAGAGGGATTTTCTACTTCCGTTTCACTAAGTGCGGTTGCCGTTCCGGTTTCTTCGTTGAAACGGAAACTGTAAATTCCCTTACTGTCTCCTGACGTGTAAGTTCCTACTAGCATGGTTAGTTCATTTTCCTTTGTTCCGGTTGGTGTTTCCATATCAGTCTTTTTTTTAAAGGTACAACTACTAATGGTAGTTGCAATTACACAGATAACAGCGAATGTATACAAATGAGTTGTAATCAATAATTGTTTCATGATATTGATATTTTATGTTGTACGGAATATTGCATAAATTGTATCAGTATGACAAAGGTAAGTGATTTGACTTGGAAATAAAGTCAATAATTTGCTGGAATTCTTCTTTAGGATTGTTTTATTTTAAGAGAATATTTGGGATAGAGGAGTGGAATTATGTATTTTTCGATATTCGAAAAAGCGCTAACTAATCTTTTCAAAAAAAGACTATTTTTTTTGATTATTAGGAATTTTATGGTATATTTGCAATACCACAATGAAATAATACACATAAGCAAAAATAAATAGTGCCGTGAGGCACATCCTCTTACTTTAATAAATAAAAGAACAAGTTAACCATTAATTATTGTAAACAGTTCCTTGTCCGATTTCACGCATAGGGATTTTGTTTACTTCCTTATTATTAATGTGACCTTGATATAAATCTAATTACTAACTAACAATTTATTCTATGAAACAATGTAAAACACTGCCATTCATGTTTCTTCGAAGCATGTTTGTGTTATTTCTTTCTTGTTTGTCCGTGAATACTTTGGGGCAATCACTGACAGTTAGCGGTACCGTTACGGACGAAAAAGGCGAACCGATTATTGGTGCCAGTGTATTGGTAATAGGAACTACCAATGGTAGTATTACCAACTTTGACGGTATTTTTACTCTCAACAATGTAGCATCCAATGCTCAAATTACAATTTCTTATATTGGAATGAAAAGTCAGACATTGAGCGTTAATGGTAAGACTTCTTTTAAAATAGTTTTGAAAGAGGACTCTGAAGTGCTGGATGAAGTAGTAGTAGTGGGATATGGAACCCAAAAGAAGGTAAATTTGACGGGAGCCGTTACTATGGCTGATGGCGATGTGTTGGAGGATCGGCCGATAGCTAACGTAACCCAAGGATTACAAGGAGCTATTCCCAACTTGAATATAACATTTGATGGAGGTAGTCCTAACGCAACTGCGCAAATCAATGTCCGTGGAACAACATCATTGAACGGTGGCTCGGCTCTTATATTGGTGGATGGAGTGGAAACTAATGATATTTCTTTGCTCAATCCACAGGATATTGCAAGCATTTCGGTGTTAAAAGATGCTTCTTCAGCTGCTGTTTATGGAGCTAGAGCTGCATTTGGAGTGGTCCTGATCACTACAAAGAAGGGTACTAAAGGTGAGAAAGTGCGTGTGAATTACAACAACAATTTCTCCTGGTCGTCTCCTTCCAGATTGCCCGAAGGCATAAATTCCAGCAAATGGATTCATGCAATTAATCAGGCTAGTGTTAATTCCGGTGGTAACGGAGACTTTTCCACTGAATTAGTAGAAGCCATTGACAGGTATAATAGTGACCCGGTCAATAACCCTTCTGTATTTATAGACCAAACAGGCAAGTATACAGGTATAGGCCAGTGGCGTATGCTGCTAATACAAACTGGTTCGAGGAGTTCTATAAGAAATCTGCTTTCATGCAGCAACATAATGCCAGTATCAGCGGAGGAACTGAGAAAAATTCATATTATGCTTCTATCGGATACAAAGGACAAGATGGATTATTTGCATTTGGAGATGATACTTATAAACGTATCAATATGTCTTTCAATTTTACTTCTCAATTGACAAACTGGTTGGAAATCACCTTCCGGACTAAGTATAACCGTAACGAGTCGGACATTCCGAATACATACGATTATATGGGAAGTAGTCCTTATCATGAAGTTTATCGTGCTTTTCCTTTTATTCCGGTTTATCTGCCGGATGGAAATTTTGCAGCTGTGGCCGGTTCTAACTTCAACTATAATATTGCAGGAATCATGGCTCAAGCAGGACGTGATATTACTTCTTCCGATGACTTTTGGTATACGGGAGCATTCAATATTACTCCGATAAAAGGTTTGTCCATTAAAGGGGATTATACAGGAAATAAGTTTTTTAAGCAACAGAAAAAGCATCAAAATATTTTGTATCAATCACAACCGGATGGTACAAGTATTCCGCAAGGAAGTTCAAATGGGGTAAATAATGATAAGTACAATGACACTTATCAAGCTTTAAACCTCTGGGCTGAATATAAGAAAACTATCAAGCAGCACTCTTTCGGTGTCATGGCCGGATATAATCAGGAAAGTAAAAAAATAACAGCTTTGAAGACAAAAGTTTCAGGACTGTACGACAACAATACTCCGGTCAGTGACCTTGCTACTACTTTGCAGTCTATAGGAGAAGATGCAACGGTCTGGGCTGTACAAGGCATGTTCTTCCGCTTGAATTATGACTATTTAGGCCGATATCTGTTGGAAGTGAATGGACGTTATGATGGTTCTTCCAAATATAAAAGCGGTTCACAATGGGGATTTTTCCCTTCTGTGTCTGTTGGTTGGAGACTGTCGGAAGAAAAGTTTTTTGAACCTGCACGCAACCTTTTTGATAATGTAAAGCTTCGCGCTTCTATCGGAACGCTAGGCAATCAGGTAACAAACGGAAATTTTGACTATTTAGGTTATCTGGATAATGAAACTTTATCTTATGTAATGGGTGGAAAAGTTATATCCGGATTGAAAGCACCGACATTGGCAAGTACCAATATTACTTGGGAAAAGGTAACAACTACCAATTTCGGTCTGGATATCGCTATGTTGAATAACCGTTTAAATGCTTCATTCGATTACTATATCCGTAATACAAACGATATGGTGATTTCTAAAACCTATCCGGCCGTATTGGGAAGTTCCGGTGGTAAAGAAAATTTGGCGAATATGCGGACAAATGGTTGGGAATTATCTGTTTCTTGGAATGATAAGATTAATAATGTCGGAGGCAGTCCGTTAATGTATTCTATCGGTGTAGGACTTGCAGACAGTTATTCAACTATTACAAAATTCGATAATCCGGAAGGAGCTTTGAATAATTACTATGAAGGTAAGCGAATCGGAGAAATATGGGGGTATGTAACTGATGGATTCATTCAGGACGAAGCAGAAGCTCAGAGAATGGCTACTATTCAGGGAGATATATCAAAGACTTGGAAAGTAGGTGACATACGTTATAAAGATTTGGATGGAGTGGAAGGTATTACATCTGCCAAGACTATCTATAATACAGGTGACCAGAAAGTGATAGGTAACACCACTCCCCGTTATTCTTTCAATATCAATGCCAGTGCTTCCTGGAAGGGATTCGATGTGCGTGTCTTTTTTGAAGGGATAGCTAAAAGAGATTTATGGATTGACAGCCCGGTGTTTTGGGGATTTCCGAGTAATAGCAATGTATGGCAATCTGCTGTTAATGATTACCATGTTGATAATTCTTGGAGTGAGAATAATACCAATGCCTATTACCCGCTTCCAAGTTATAGTGGCAGGAGTAAGCAAACCCAAACAAAATACTTGCAGAATGGTGCATATATTCGTTTGAAGGATTTAACAATCAGTTACACAATACCTAAAGCGTGGATATCTACAGTTGGAATCGAGCAATTGAAAGTATTTGCAAGTGGTCAGAATTTATGGGTAGGGACTAAGCTATTTAAGTATCTGGATCCGGATATTGTCAGTACACGTCAGTCCAACTCCAAAGACAATAAATTGGTGGGTAATCTTACTTCCGATGGTAAGGCTTATCCGTTTAGTCGGACCTTCTCATTTGGTATTAACTTAACTTTTTAAAATCTGTTTATTATGAAAAAAATAATTATACTAGGACTAGGGGTAGCGGCATTCTTTATGCAGGGATGCGATTTTCTGGACAGGACCCCGGAAGATATCATTGAAACCGGAAAATTCTTTGAATCTGCCAATGCCAATGCTTAGAACAATATTGCAATGACTTTTATCCAAAGTTGATTAACGGTCATGGTGCCCTAAAGTACAATTCGATGTTGGAAGACGACTGGAACTCGGACAATATTCTTCCTTGGGAAAAGAATGATGTAAGCTTCGGACATCAGATAGCTGTAAAAAATGCTTCTGATGAAGGGTCTGATTGGAAGTGGGAGAATATTCGTGCATGCAACGAGTTTCTAATGAATTATGAGAAATCACCGGAAACAGAAATTGTGAAGCAACAATACGCCGGAGAAATCTTGTTCTTCAAGTGCATGGATTATTTTAATAAAGTAAGAAAATACGGTGATCTTCCTTGGTATGACACAGCACTGACACCTTCTGATACGGAAGAATTATATAAAGGGCGTGATTCCCGGATTCTTGTCATGGATAATGTATTGAGAGACATTAACCAGGCTATTGCATGGTTGCCTAAAAAGACAAAGGTATATAGGGTGAGTAAAGATGCGGCTTTAGCTTTAAAAGCACGAATCTGTTTGTTTGAGGGTACTTATCGTCGTTACCATAATATAGAAAATGACACCAAATTCCTACAAGCTGCTTATGATGCTGCTGGTGAATTAATGAAATCGGAATATGGATATAAATTGTATGAAGGAACTTCTCCCGCTACGGCATATCACGAATTATTTATTCAGGATAATTATAATACTAACACAGAGGTTATTCTATCAAAAGAATATGACCCCAAAGTTGATAAAGGTAATAATGTAACCGGCAACTACGTTTGGGTGAAATGGCTCAAATGATGGGTATGAGCAAAGATTGTGCGGATGATTATTTGACAATAACAGGGCAACCGTATGACCAGACGGGGGTAACGTCGGTTAAAGATGAATTGGAGAATCGTGACCCACGTCTGTTGCAGACAATCGCGACCCCGTATGCAGGACCTTATACTTATTATTTGGAAGGGAAAAGAAGTTCAATATCTTCTTTCCTTGAAGGAGGGACACATTCCAGTACGGGATACGCAATTGCTAAGTTTTATAACGAAAAAGAGTTTTCCGATACTCATGGCGTAGGTACTCTGGATGCTATCATATTCCGTTATGCTGAGGTGTTACTGATTCGCGCTGAAGCCGGAGCAGAATTAGGAAAAGATCCTGAATTGGATTTGACTGTAAATGCTTTAAGAAAACGTGTCGGATTTAATGTAAAGCTAACCAGTTCGCCGGCAACCGACCCTAAACTGGTAGCCAAGCATCCGATTATTAAAGGAACTAATGCGGATTTGATTCGTGAGATCCGTCGTGAGCGCCGCGTGGAATTGTTCGGAGAAGGATTACGTTACGCTGATTTGATGCGTTGGGGATGTGGTGAAAGACTGGTAGCCCCCAAAGCGGGAATGATGCTATATACAGATGTTTACACACCTGAGGAAATCGCTGTATTGAAAACAGAAGTGGGAACTTATGCAGATGGAAGTTTGGATGTATATGGAAAACGTGTGACTACCCCGGCTATATTTGAATCTCCCAAACATTACTTATTTTCTTTGCCATTAAACGAAATGGCTCTGAATCCTAAGTTGAAGCCAAATAATCCGGGCTGGGGAGATTGATGGAAATGAACATATAAAATAATTTAGAGGAAAAGACTGATAGAAAAGTCGGTAGTATCGAAAAGTTTCTTCTTTCGGAAAGAAGGGGAATTGAAGATACTACGACTTTTTAAACACGCCTTTTCCTATTTTTGCAGTTGGGGAAGTTTTATCTCTGCTACTCCTACTCGGTCACTACCTAGTACAATGCGTAAATCGCTGGCAGTAGTTCCTTTGAAACGGAAGTCCAACAGTTTATTGTACTCTTTCACAGTACCGGAATATACAGTGAGGAATTGTCCGCCGCCACTCGATAGTTGTATCTCGAAGTCAGTTTCCAGTCCGTTCTCACGGGAGAAGGCAATGGATACTCCGTCTATTTTAGCTCCATTCTGTAAGGTAAAGGTAATGTAGTCCCCTTTATTGCCTTCCCAGAACGTAGTTAAATTATTATCAATTACATTATCTACTGTGTCTGCATTGGTACTGGCACTGACAGGAGTACTGTCCTTGTTTGTATTTGTGGCAGGAGCTTGCCCCGGCTCTACAACAGTCAGTGTTCCGTTCAGACGAATATCCGTAGAAGAAGCTCCCAGCATCAATGTGAAGTCACCCGGCTCTACTACCCAATGCATATCTGCATTCAGCAGTTCCAGTGCTTTGCGGTCGATAGGGAAAGTGATTTCTTTCGTTTCACCCGGTTTCAGGTGTACCCGTTCGAATCCGACAAGGTTCTTCTCATAAGTAGTGACGCTGCTCAGTACATCACGTACATACAGTTGTATCACTTCGTCTCCTGATCGTTTTCCGGTATTGGTCACTTTACAGGTGACATAAGCCTTTTGGTTGGGAGTGATAATAGCCGGAGAGATTTTCAAGTCGGAGTATTCGAAAGTGGTATAACTTAACCCGTATCCGAAAGGATATAATGCGCCGTTGGCACGAGACATATTGCCGTCCGGTCCCGGGTTCTTGCCGCCGTCAATCTGAGAAGAAGGTTTGCAAGGGAAGTTGAAAGGTATTTGGCCTACGGTTTTGGGGAAAGTTACAGTCAGTTTACCTCCGGGATTATAATCTCCAAAGAGTATATCTGCTACAGCTATTCCACCTTTAGATCCCGGATACCATGCCTCGAGAATAGCAGGGACAAACTTGTCTGCCCAGTTGATAGATAGTGGACGTCCGTTGATAAGAACCAACACGACAGGCTTTCCCGTAGCCACTACTGCTTTTAGTAAATCGAGTTGACGACCGGGTAAGTCGAGACTGCTGCGGGATTTGTTTTCTCCGCACGTGCGCTGTCCGCCACCTAGCACGACAATAGCTACATCTGCCTGTTTGGCCTGACTGACAGCTTTGTCTATTTCTTTTTGTTCTTCATCTGTCAGAGGATAGTCAATCAATTCTGATTCCGGCCAGTTGGCATCTACCAAGTCGCAGCCTTTAGTATAAAGTACATCTGCTTTATCTTTCATTTTTTCCTGAATGCCTTTTAGAACAGAAGTAACCTCTACTGCCAAAGGTCCGTAATGAGTTAGCGCATACGAATGCTCATCTGCATTCGGACCGCAGACTGCTATTTTTCGGATCTTTGAAGGATCTAGAGGCAACACATTCTTTTCATTTTTCAAGAGTACGATGGATTCACGAGAGGCTTGCAAAGCGACTTCCTCGTTCTCTTTCTTTTCCACTTCCTCATCCGCTCCTTTCAAATCTGTCTGGTAAGGAGTATCGAATAAGCCGACAAGGAACTTCACTCTCAGAATATCACGTACACGGTCATTGATTACTTCTTCGCTTAGTCCTCCTTCTTTTACCAACTCTCTTAAAGGCAATACGTACGAATCCGGTGAACGGAATGTACAACGCACGTTCAATCCGGCTTCCACGCTTTGGCGAACGGCTTCTTTCATATCTTTGGCGGTCCCGTGTTTGGTATAAAGATATTCTACGGCATCACTGTCCGAAACGACATATCCACGGAATCCCATTTCTCCGCGCAGGCGGGTAGTCAGCCAGTAATAGCTGCTTTGAATAGGAAAACCGTCATAGTCATTATAAGAACTCATTACGCCGAGTAATCCCGCTTCGCGGATAACTCTTTTAAAAGGATAGGCATGAAGCATCTCCACTTCACGCGGTGACATCTGCGGGTCGACACGAGCCATTCCTTCGCGTGCACCTTTGTTGTTGCTATAAGCGATAAAGTGTTTTCCGGTAGCTGCAACCTGATGATTGTGTTGCATACCCCGCACCATTTCAATACCTAATTCTGCTACCAGATATGGTGATTCTCCATACACTTCTTCATAGCGTCCCCAGCGTTGGTCACGTCCGACGTCGAGTATCGGGGCATATACATTGGTGTATCCCAACATACGCGCTTCCCGTCCGGTTATCAGTCCTACCTGGTGAATTAGTTGACGGTTCCACGTATGTCCCAGTCCCAGTTGAGTAGGGAAGTTGGTAGCCTTGTAACTTTCCACTCCGCGAATCCCTTCGTTTGTAAAATCGGTAGGAATCCCGAGTCGTGTCTCTTCAATAAAGAAACGTTGCACTTCATTCAGCGCCCAGGCATGTTTGGATGCCGGCCATACATATTCATTGTCCGACGGTGGAAGCCCCCATTGTTGGAAACCGTTCAAGTGTTCGTCAATGGCTCCGATACCGTCCTTCCATAGTTGGTTTTCCATTCAGAAGTAGGCAAATCATCTTTCAAAACCCGTTTGTAACCGTAAAGAGTCACCATTTGGCAAGTTTTTTCTTCCAGTGTCATCTGACTGAGCAGGTCTTCTATACGTGCATCGATAGGTGCTGTCGGATCTTCGTAGGTATCTTTAACACCATTTTTATTGAAGTCTATCCATCCTTTCTTATACATTTCCGAACGGACGGGTTTATAAACATTAGGTATTTTAGTCGTTTTTTGTGCCAGGAGGAGTACACAACTTCCTAGAAATAAGCTGGTAATTAAAAGTTTTTTCATGATATCTTTTTGTGTTAAGAATAAATTTGCCCTGTAAAGATACTGCTTTGATATAATATTTGCTAACGTCTTCTCGTAATTTCGAAAACATTTCCTATCTTTGTACCCTTGAAAAGCGTTATAAACAAATGCTGTTTTGTACGAATAAGAATTTGGGCTTGACTGGATTTGACAGCGGGCAGAAATGGTAAGTAAGCATGCAGTGGGTCGGTAATTTCCACTTAAATCTCAGTTATCAAAATTTTATCTGGCGAAACTAATTACGCTCTTGCTGCTTAATCGAATCATAGTAGATTAGCTTAATCCAGCACAAGGTGCCAGGACGAGACATCACTCGGAAGCTGTTGCTCCGAAGCATTCCGGTTCAGTGGTGCAGTTACATCGGGGATAGTCAAAGGTGGCTTCGCACTTTTGATGAAACTTTAGAGGATAAGGTGGGAATTGATGGCTTTGGTTCTGTTCCTGCACGAAAATTTAGGCAAAGATAAGCATGTAGAAAGCTTATGATTTCCTCGTTTGGACGAGGGTTCGATTCCCTCCAGGTCCACTATCAATGAATTAAACCTCTGGAAGCAGAGGTTTTTCTTTTTGATAATCGTTTTCTCCCATTCTATTGGGGACTAAATTCAATATTACAACAGTTTTTTTATATCTTTGACTGTTGATTTAAGTCAAATCTATTAATTATGCAAAAAACACACAGTCTTTTAATCATTTTGCTTATGCATTTTTTTCCTTTGGCACAGGCAAATGAGTATACTTTTAAACATATAACATCTGCTAATGGATTACCACAGAACTATGTACGTTCTGTTATACAAGATTCAAGAGGGTTTATGTGGTTTACTACTTTTGACGGTATAGTCCGGTATGATGGATATTCTTTCAAAACGTATCGTCGGTATGATAACGGATTAGATACCGGATTAATGTTGTACGTCACCGAAGATGCAGCTGGCAATCTATGGGTTGGTACGGAAATGGGACTTTACTGTTATGATATAGATACTGACCAGTTTACACGTATTTCTTCATATTTCCCGAAAGATTTCGGAATACAAAGAGCTATTCTCAAAATCAAAGCTGTAGGAGAAGACCAGATTTGGGTATACACAGGTAAAGGGGGGATTTATCGGATTGATGTTATTGACAAAAAGAATAATAAATATCAATTGAAACAATATTTGAGTTCCTATTATTATTTTCCTAGCTTATGTATTCCTTTTAACGGATACTATTTAACTGTGGCAGAAGGAAAAGTTTATGCTTTTGATAAAGTCCGCAATACATTTGAACGCTTTCAGGAAGATATTCTCGAAGATGTTGATCAAATTTTTGTACACAAACAGCAACTCTATCTTCTCAAAAAAGGCTTAGCATACCTTTATAATGAGAAAACATCGACTCTTTTCCAACTGACAAACCATCCGGGAGAGAGTTGTTCATTTCTTCGGATAACCAACTTTGGGTATCTAGTTTCGACGGTCTGTATCGTACGTCTTTGAAAGGGCTCACACCGGAACGGGCTATGGAAACTGTTTTTAGTGGTAATCCCTGGACGACTTCATTTACTGAGGATAGTTTTGGTAATATATGGATTGGCACTTATCGTAACGGAACATTTTGCTTCCACAAGAACCAGACTCCTTTTCAAAAAAGTATGTCTGGCAAAAACATCGAATGTATGTCAACGGACCATTCCGGCAATTATTGGATAGGCAGTCTGAATGGTGAGGTATGTGTACTTGACTCCACACAAAAACAAATAATGGGGAAGACGATTTTCCCTAATGATATGATACATACAATTTATGGTCAAGAGTCTTCAAACAAGGTATGGGTAGGTACCATGCATGGCCTTTATGAAGCATGGATAGAAAGTAACAAACAAATTGTTTATCAAAAAACTCCAGGAATAAATATCCCTTCTATCCGAAGTATTGTGCAGGATTCTTGTTTCTTGTGGATTGCATCTTATAACAATGGGGTTACTCTTTATAATTATTCTACTCAACAGAGTGTTGTAACTTATAAAACTGATTCTGAAGTTTTGCCTCTTCCTCCAATACTATACGTACAATTCTGAAAGATAGAGAGAATAATTTATGGGTTGGTACGGCAGAAGGACTTGTTGTGTTAAATGGTAAAGAACGTTTCACGTCTTCTCCCATATTTCGGAAATTTAGCTTTGCCACTCATCAGAATAATCTGTTGTTTCAAGATAACATCGTTCATATTCGTGAAGCCAAGAATGGTGATATATGGGTAGGGACTTTAGACAATGGATTGTATTATCTGAAACGTAATCCCTCTACTAATGATTGGAACTATCAATGGATTAATGTTCAGAAGGGGCTTTCCAATAATTGTATCAAAGCTATATCAGAGGATAACAATAGCTTTATCTGGGTAGCTACTAATAAAGGATTGAACAGGATTGACCCTCAAACATTGTCCGTCAAAATCTACCAACTAAATGACGGGCTTGCAAATAATGAGTTTAGTGAAAGAGCTTATATAGAAAAAAGGAATGGAACTTTATATTTTGGCGGCATTAACGGTATTACCTCGTTTACTCCTGCTGTGTTTACGGAGGATACTATTCTTCCCAAACTTTCTTTTGTTAATCTTTCCATAAATAATAAGACTCTGAAAGTCGGAGAAGAAGTGAACAGGCAGATTCTATTGGAACGCTCCATTCTTAATACTGATAAACTGACATTATCCAGTCGTAACAATAATTTTTCATTCGACTTCGTTGCCTTGCATTTCACCTCCACAGATAAAATTATTTATAAGTATAAGTTGGAAGGGTTTGATAAAGAATGGATTACTAGCGAACAAGGTAATCGTTCGGCAAAATATACTAATATACCTCCCGGCAATTATCTTTTTTCAGTGAAAGCCTCTTGCAATGGTGAGACTTGGTCGGAACCACTGAAAATGGAAATTCAGGTTTTGCAGCCGCTTTTACTCCGGTGGTATTTTATACTATTATATATACTTATAAGTATATTCATTGTATATATGATTATCCGGAATTTCAAGATTCGTGAGAAAAGGAAGAATGAACTCTTTCTTGCACAGAAAGAAAAACAACAGATACGGGAACTGTCAGAGATGAAAATGAATTTCTTTATGAATCTGTCACATGAATTTCGTACTCCGTTGACATTGATCATTTCTCCTCTGCAAAAATTACTTTCTACGCCGGATATCTCGAAGGATGAATTGCATCGTCATCTGATGAACATACAACATAATAGTTCTATATTATTACGTTTGATAAATCAGATACTTAAATTGTCTAAGCAAGACAAAGGCAAACTGGATATCGAACTACGGGAGGGGGATATCGTGGAATTTTGTAGAAATTGTTTCTCACAATTCCTTCAAATAGCTCATGACAAGCAGATACAGTTTGCATTTAATACAAATGCCTCTTACATTCTTTTGTTATTTGATGCATATAAAATGGAAGAAATTCTGTATAATCTTCTTTCCAATGCTATCAAGCATACGCCTGACGGAGGTTCTATCACATTGGATGTCATGGAACAAGAGAAAGGTGTTTCTATTCACATAACCGACTCGGGTACGGGAATGACAGAAGAAGTGAAAAAACATATTTTCGAACGTTTCTATTCGGAATCAGGAGTCGGCATCGGACTTTCTTTGACTAAAAGTCTGGTAGAACTTCATAAAGGAACAATTCTGTTCAAGAGTACTGAGGGGGAAGGGACTGTTTTTCAAGTTTTTATTCCCTTCCAAAATAAGAATACTCTTATAGAACCATTATCAGAGACAACAACCTTCTCACAGGAGGATTCTGTTCCCTTTACTGCATCAGAATATATACATCCGGAAATAGAGGATAGAGACAGAGATATGAGTGATAAACCGGCTTTGCTTATTGTGGATGATAATAAAGGTATTGTACAAATATTGGATGAGTTGTTTTGTCCTTATTATAAGATATTGACTGCTTTCAATGGTAAAGAGGCTTTTGACCTTTGTTTGTCTCAAATACCGTCATTGGTCATCTCAGATATCTATATGCCGGAGATGAATGGAATAGAACTCTGTTCCGCTATTAAATCGACGAAAGAGACTTCACATATTCCTGTAATTCTTCTAACGGCAAAGACATCTAAAGAGATACAGCAAGAAGGATTGTCTGTTTATGCGGATGCTTATTGCAGTAAGCCTTTTGATAATGATATTTTAATTTCCACAGTACATTCTATCCTTACCAACCGACAAATGTTGGCCCAAAAGTTTAGCAATAACTTAATGTCTGAGGAAGATCCTACTACTGTTTTTCCGGAAAAGACCGATAGGGATTTTATTCAAAAAATCATAAAGGTAGTAGAAGATAATATTGCTAATGAAGAATTGAGTGTTTCGTTACTTTGCCGTACAATAGGAATGAGCCAATTGACACTCAACAAGAAGATAAAACAACTGACTAACCAGACAACAAATGCTTTTATCCGGAGTATTCGGTTGAAGGTTGCTTCACAAATGATATTATCACAAAGTATAGTATTTCTGAAGTTACTTATGCGGTAGGTTTTAGTGATTTACGTTATTTTAGAGAATGCTTCAAAAAGGAGTTTGGAGTATTACCTTCCGATTACAAAAAATAATAGCTTTCTCTAGGGGGAGGGGGATAAATTATATAAAAACTATCTTTTTTTCCCCCTTTCTAATTCCTCCCCTCTCAAATATAAATATCCCACCCCACACTCTTTTTTAAAGTTCCTTTCTTTGCGTATACTCAAAATGCAAAGAGATAAAAGGTCGAACTTTAAAAAGAAAGGAGGAAATTAATAAGTAAAGAGATTAAATAAAACTGTATTATGAATCTTAAATTAGTATTGTGATTAACTTTAATAAACATACATGAAACCAAATTTATTTCACACCCAATTTTTCCGGTTGTTTTTTCTTATTTTATTAGCCGGAATATCAATCCAAACTTACGCTGCAAAGGACAGCCAGGCAGCTCCTAAAAAGCGTACTATTACCGGTACGGTAATTTCCGAAGGAGACAATATGCCCATTATCGGAGCCAATGTATGGCTTAAAAACAGCTCGACGGGAGCTATTACCGATTTGGACGGTAAATATTCTATTACTATCGACAACTCGGTTGTAGGTGGAGTACTCGTATTCTCATATATAGGAATGAGTACTCAGGAAGTTGCGATAGGAAACCAAAACGTTATCAATGTGACTCTAAAGTTTGATACTGAAAAATCGACGAAGTGGTAGTCGTAGGTTACGGTCATCAGAAAAAGCCAGTGTCATCGGTTCTATTTCCACTATTGATATGGCAGGTGTTAAAGTTCCGGGTTCTTCTATTTCGAGTGTACTGGCGGGACAACTAGCAGGAGTTGTAGCGATGAATCGCACGGGAGAACCGGGAAAAGCCAGCGCAGCCGATTTCTATATTCGAGGGGTATCTTCTTTTACCGGTGGTAACACTCCATTGGTATTGGTAGACGGAATCGAACGGGATTTGGACTTAGTAGATGTAGAGGATATCGCTTCTTTTTCTATATTAAAAGATGCTTCCGCTTCCGCTGTTTATGGTGTGCGAGGAGCTAATGGTGTAATCTTGATTACAACCAAGAAAGGGGCAGAGGGTAAACCTGTTATTAATGCCAGAGTAGAAGCTGGTTTTACTCAACCTACCAAAATGCCGGAATTGTAAACTCTGCACAATGGGCTGAATTATACAATGAGATGAAAGGTTATGAATATTATACTCCAGAGCAAATAGGATATTTCCAGAATGGGACAGATCCCGATTTGTATCCTGATGTTGACTGGATGCATGAACTTATAAGAATATGGCCTCTAACCAGCGGGTAAATTTGAATGTATCCGGTGGAGGTGATATTTGTAAATACTTTGTTTCCGGTTCGCTGTATAATGAAGGTTCTATTTTTAGAAATGCAGGGCAACGATATGACTATGATACATCTCTTCGTTACAATAAATATAGCTTCCGTGCTAATATGGATTTTAATGTAACAAAGTCTACTGTTCTGAATGTAAATCTGGCCAATATATATGAGAAGTTTTATGGTCCCGGTGTAGAGAAAGATAAAATCTGGTCGAGAGCTTTCGAAGCTTCTCCCGGTGTTTATCCTAAAGAATATTCAGACGGAACTCTTTCTTATCCGAGTATGCAAGGTGGCGAGAATCCTTGGAATCTTTTAGTTCATTCCGGATATCGCGAACAATTTTGGAATTCCGCACAGTCACTTATCGGAATCAATCAGGATTTAGGAGATTTAGTCACCAAAGGGCTAACAGCTTCTATTAAATTTTCCTGGGATGCGGTTAATACTAACACCATTGTTCGTTCTAAAACACCGAATCAATATTATGCTAAGGGTCGTGATGAAGACGGGAATTTGATTTTTGGTAGTCCTATTGTGACCGGAACAGACGAATTAGGACTTAGTGAAAGTGGTAGTGGTTCCATTACTACCTATTTGGAAGGTAGTATCAACTATAATCGGTTGTTTGCCGAAAAACATCGTGTAGGTGCCATGCTTTTATACAATCATAAGGTTACAAACAAGAAACTGACTTATAGCAAAACCCTTTCATTACCTTATAAATATCAAGGACTTGCCGGGCGTGTGACTTATGCTTTTAAGGATACTTATTTTGCTGAATTTAATATGGGATATAATGGTTCGGAAAACTTTGCCAAGGGACATCGGTTCGGATTTTTCCCGGCTTATGCTGTCGGTTGGATGATTTCTAATGAGAAATTCTGGGAACCAATTCTTCCGGTTGTCAGTGAATTGAAATTGAAAGCGTCCTATGGTAGTGTGGGAAATGACGCGATTGGTGGAGACCGGTGGATTTATCAATCAACTATCAGCACCAACAATGGGTGGAATTATGGTGAGAATGGAAGTGAAGGAGGCGGAGGTATCCAAGTCGGAAATGTTGAAAATTTAAATGTCAGTTGGGAAAAAGCTTATAAAACCAATTTGGGATTTGAAATGAGACTGTTTGACAGAATTAAGATACAAGCTGATTATTTTCATGAAAAACGTGAAGGGGTATTTATTAACCGACAAGACTTCCGGCTATCGTCGGATTGACAACAAAACCGAAAACCAATATCGGGGCGTCTGTTAACCGGGGAGTGGATGCAACACTCGAATATGAGGAAAAAGTCGGAGAGGTATTTTTGACCGGACGGGCTAATTTTACATTCAACCGGAATAAATTACTGAATAACGACGAAGTAGAACACCTTTATAAATATCAAAACAGTATTGGAAAAACATTCGGAACTGGAGGAAACCATACTTTCGGACTTATAGCTGAAGGATTGTTTCAAAGTCAGGAAGAAATAGATAATGCTCCCGAACAGAATTTTGGAACTTATCGTGTGGGTGATGTCAGATACAGAGACGTTAATGGAGACGGAGTGTTGATACATATGATAAAGTGGCTTTAGGATATACAAATATTCCGGAGATTACTTATGGTTTCGGACTGACTGCCCAATGGAGAAGTTGGGATATCAATGCTTTCTTCCAGGGAATAGCTCATTGTACTTTCTATATTGGCGGCACTGCAATGCGTCCTTTCTCTACCGGTAATATTAATCAAAGTGCAATCAATGCTGATATTTACGATCATGTGTGGAAAACAACCAATACACCGGAACAGAACCTGGCTGCTTACTATCCCAGATTGAGTGAAGCCGGTGGGGAAGGTTCTACTAACAATAACCAGACATCTACACTTACTATGCGGGACGGGCGCTTCTTGCGACTGAAAAATTTTGAAATTGGATACACTATTCCCAAGTCTATTCTTGAAAAAACGTTTATCAAATCTACCCGTATTTATGTCTCAGGGAGTAATTTGCTGACCTTTAGTAAATTCAAATTATGGGATCCGGAAACCGGAAGTTCAGACGGAGGTATTTATCCTCCATTAAGAGTTTTCACAATAGGTTTGAACGCTAAATTCTAATATAATATGAAACGATATATGAAAAAAATAACTAAATACTGTTCTTCTTTGTTTGTGTGTGTCTTACTGCTGTCACAAACATCATGTGACTCTTTTCTGGATAGACAGGAAGATGAAGCGCTGACTTTGGATAAAGTGTGGGAAACCCGTGCGGATTCACGTAAATATTGGTTAACTACTATGAGTTTCTTACCGGATGACGCTAATGATTTCCAATATACTCCGTGGAGCGGGGCAGCTGATGAAGTAACAGTTTCAATGCGAAACCGTGAATATCATATTATGACTTCCGGAGCCTGGAATCCGTCAAATGTACCTTACGAACGTATGAGTACTTATTATAGAGGAATACGTGAGTGTAACATATTTTTGGCTAATATTGATCGTTGTACTGACCCGTTGTTGAGCAATGATGAAAAAGAACAGTGGAAGGTACAAACTCGTTTTGCACGTTGTTATTACTATTTTCTGATGATGAGAATCTACGGACCGGTATTCATTCTGCATGATGAGCTGCTTGACTTTACAAAAAGTGCTGCTGAACTGGAACGTCCCCGTAATACATGGATGAATGTGTGAATTATGTAATAGGTGAGTTGAATTCGTTGATTGAGAGCCCGTATATGAAGTCTAATTGGACTTCCAGTACAGAAAAGGGCTTGGCTACCAAAGGTGCTTGCCAAGCCATAATCTCACGCTTGACTCTTTATTCTGCACGTGATTTGTTTAATGGAAATGCGATGTATGCCTCTGTTAAAAATCCTGATGGAACGAATCTGTTTCCGCAGAATTATGATGCGGCAAAGTGGAAAACGGCAGCAGATGCAGCATACAAGATCATTGATGGCAATCTTTACCAATTATATCACTCTGATGATGATGATCCGTATGATAATTATTATGGCATAACACAAGAAAAGTGGAACAGTGAGTTAATATGGACTACCGGTTCGAAAGGCCGTTTTATAATGTCGGCCCATACATGTCCTACTTCCGTTGCAGGTAGTTCTTCTTGGGGATTTGTCGGGGTTACTCAGCAACAAGTGGATGCCTATCCAATGGCAAAGACAGGTAGGTTTCCTATTACAGGTTATGAATCAGACGGTAGTCCTATAGTTGATCAGGAGTCTGGTTATCCTATGGACGAGATGGCTTATACTGATTTCGTCTATCCTGCATGGGGAGGAGCTGCTTCTTACAAACTGAATACTGTAAAGATGTGTACGGAAAGAGATCCGCGTTTTTATGTAACAGTTTTCTTTAGTGGGAGCAAATGGCATCATGGTAATGAAATGACACTTACTTCTTTTGCTCATGGGGCCAACGGTTATACTTCGGACGCTCGTCCTAAGTCTGGTTTTTTGGTGAATCGCTTTTATGACCATACGGCTAATTCGGCAAATGGACAATGGGGAGAAATTACTTTTCCGACTTTCCGGTTGGGAGAAATTTACCTGAATTTTATAGAGGCTGTGTTAGAATGTAAAATTAGAGGGGTGAATATCCCGGCTAATTATTATACCAAAGCAATGGAAGTGTGGCAAGAGCTGAGAGCAAGAGTTGCTCTGCCGTCTATTACTGAATCTTATCCTCATGCTGATGATAATGAATTACTTGATTTATGCCGTAAGAAACGTCGTGTAGAGCTGGCTTTCGAAAATCATCGTTTTTTTGATACTCGTACTTGGAAAATCGCTGAAGAATGTGACGGGGGTAAGATGTGGGGTATGAATGTGGAAACTACCGGAAGCGGTGATGTAACTCCTGATAGTTTTTGGGAAAGAACAGTGTTTGAAAAACGTGTATTCAAAAAACAACATTACTTGTATCCGTTTACTCAGACAGAAATCAGCTTGAACAAACAACTGACACAAAATTATGGGTGGTAATTTCGTAAATCAACAAAAAGAAAACTGTATGAAAAACAATATATTTAAAATCATCATCTTTTTTCTCGCATTAGTGTCATTAGGCGCTTGTGATGATGGATGTGAGGATTATCTGGATCAATATGAGTCTATTCTCTATTTTAAAAATAATGGAGAGCAGCATGTTACTATTTATGATACAAGCAATGAAGCCAGTTGTGAATTCACCGTTATTAGGGCCGGATATAATTCAAAGAAATATTCAACAGTTGATGTCTCTGTTTTAGATGCTGTTAATATACAAATTTATAATGCAGAAAATGAAACGGATTATAAATTGTTACCTGATAACTGTTTCAAGCTGGAAACACCAACATTGGCGTTTGAAGATACCGATAACCACAAAAAGGTAAAAGCGTTTTTCTATATTGATAAAATTAAAGAATTGGATAAGGCCAACTATATTTTGCCACTTGTCTTGAATAATTCTAGTGATGATATCAATATTGATAAAAGGCAAATATTTATTGTTCCGGATATTGTCACCCCTTATCTCTATTTTGAAAAATCAGGTTATCAGCCTTATAAAGCGGAAGAAGGTGGGGAAACAAGTTTCGATATTACTATACCTATAAGTATGCCGATGGAAAATAATTGGGATTTTGATTGCACTTTAAAGATTAATCCTGAATTGTTGACTGCTTATAATGAGACTAATCATGCAGATTTCGAATTACTACCGGATAATTGTTATACTTTAGCAGAAAAGGTTTCGTTCGTTTCCGGAAAAAGTACAAGTATCGCTACGGTTAAAATTAATATTCCGGATGATTTGAAATTTGGTAAATACATGTTACCGATAGAATTGTCCGAATGTAGTATGCCTACATTTGACATTAAAGAAGGGACAAATACTTATCTGGCTGGTATCGTATATCAGAAGCATATTGATATAACAGAATTAAAAGAGATCAAACTGACAGAAAGCATGATCTCCAGCAATGCGAGAACCGAAGATTTTGAATCATTGGATCCACGTACGCAACTTGTCAATATCATTGATGGAGATATCAATACCTCCTTCCATTCGTATTGGGCATTTCATGGTTATCCTAGTGATTTCTCAGAATTCCCATATATACAGGTTGAATTACCTCATGTGTATAGTGGTTTCAAATTTAGTTATGTCACTAGAACAGCAGCTAATGGTTCTAACAATGGTAATGCAAATCCGCAAGAGCTCAATATTTATACAAGTGAGGATGGAATAGACTTTACTTTATTGAAGACTTTAAGTGATGATCTGCCATTGTCGGAAATGGGAGCTACTTATGAATCGGAACTTATGGTGCCAATGTCTGGTTCGTTCAGATATCTGCGTATTGAATCGACTCATTCTAAAGAGTCAATACTGAATGCTATAGCTATTGCCGAGTTAAATTTATGGGTTGCGGAATAAATCAAATAATATACTTATAAATTAAAAATGTATGGATAAACAAGATATACAAAGAATCAAAAGCTTAATTTTGGTTATGCTTATATGCTGCATGCCGGTCTTCTGTGGATGCAATGATGAAGATGAAATCATTCTATACCTCAATTGGAAATAGCGGAAGAATTTCTAATACAGGATTTCGATAACAAAAAACATGATATCGAAATACCGGTAATTACCAATTTATCCAAAGATGAATGGCGTATTACATCTTCTGCCCCAAACTGGTGTATGGCGACGAAGTTATTGACGAAAACATGGTACGTCTGTATATTCCTGCCAGTGAAGAGCCGGAAGTTAGAGAAGCTGTGGTAAAAGTTGTTTCAACAGTCAAAGAATATACTATCAAGGTTCGGCAACTAGGATATGGCCCGGCAATTTTGGTTACTCCGCTTACTGCTACCACATTATCTGCCGACGGTGGAGATGTGAGACTTAAAATTACATCTAATATAGATTATAAGGTCAATATACCAGAAGTCTGTGATTGGTTGAACGAGACGACTATTCCTGATACACGTGCCCTGAGTAGTAAAGAACATACTTTCCATATTGATAATTATGCGATGTACGGAGAGGTGCGTTCTGCTTCTATTCATTTTGATAATGAGAAATATGAAGGCGTAGCGGCTGAATGTGTTATTCAACAAAAACCGTTGGAACCCAATACCGATGATGTTGAACCGGGAGGAGATGTTATGTTCAAACCTACCGGTGGAACTGCCAGTCAGCATCAACCGGGACAAGAAATAGAAAAATGTTGGGATGGACTTGGTGGAAATAATTTTTATCATAGTCCTTGGGATGCAGGAGCCACGAAATTCCCTGTCACTCTCGAGTTTGATTTTGACGGAACACATACATTGGATTATTTTGTTTATACTCCGCGAAGTACCGGAGGAGGTCATTGGGGGATATTTGACCTGTATTATGCGACACAAGACACACCTGAATATATTCTTCTGGGTTCATACGATTTCAAGAAGTCAACTTCGCAGACTAAACTTGCTATGGATAGACCATTAGTAAAGATCACTAAATTAAAGGTTGTAATCAATACCGCAAAAGATGATTATGTAAACTGTGAAGAAATCGAATTTTATGAGATGAAATCAGGCTTGAGTGAACAAGAGAAACAGCTGTTAAGTGTATTTACAGATCTCACTTGTAGCGAAGTGCGTCCGGAGGCAACTATGCAACAAATTCAAGCATTGCCCGGCTATTTTATCAATATAGCTATGCAACTGAAAAACGGCACTTATGATACTTGGGAAAAGAAATTCCGAATTCAGGAATACAAACCTTATAGTACTCCTAATAATTGGCTGATAAACTGTATATGAAATCATACACTGATTTGGATAATCCTACTGGTATCTATGTAAATTCAGGTGATGAATTAATAGTCATGGTAGGAGAAACTTATGGGAATACTATTAGTTTACAAGCGATTCGATCCTCCAATTTGAGTGGAGACAAATACATGTTGAATGAAGGTATCAACAAACTCCAAATGAAGGGTGATGGTATGTTGTTTGTTATGTATAACACCGAACTAACTTCGGAGAATGCGAAGCCTGTAAAGATTCATATACCATTGACTTCCGGTACAGTTAGCGGTTATTTTGATTTGGAAAGGGATAAGACTGATGCTGTTTACACGGAACTTCTCCAAAAGGCGACCTATGAATACTTCTTATTAAGGGAAATGAAATGTTACTGAATTTTCATCGTACCAAGTTACTTCAGTGGCAGCCGAATTCTATAGTTGAGTATATCACTATGTTTGATCATTTTGTGAACTGGCAATACGAACTATTGGGCTTGGAGGATATTCGTCCTGCATTGTTCAATAATCATGTGAATGGTTCTTCGATCAATGATGATAGCTATATGTGGGCCGGTAACGGACAAATAGGTTTCGGGATTAATGCATTGGACGAATTTATGCCTACTGAAAAGTTATATACCGAACGACGCTGCTGGGGCCCTGCCCATGAAATCGGTCACCTTCACCAGGGAGCTATTGCCTGGACCGGTTGTTTTGAGTCATCCAATAACCTCTTTTCAAATTATGTACTTTATAAAATAGGGAGAGAATGTTCAAACGGAGCTCCGTTGAGCGTATTGGCAGACAGGAAACTGAATAACCGTCCTTTCTGTAATTTCCTTGGCGATCCCAAGAAGGAAGATACGGAAATTCATATGCGTATATACTGGCAATTATGGCTTTATTTCCACCGATGCGGTATCAAATCCGATTTCTACCCGGAATTATTCAAGAAATTGCGTAATAATAGAAACTTGAATAATATCCCTGTAGGAGAACGACAAATGCAATTTGTGAAATATGCCAGTGACATAGCTCAAAAGAATTTGGCAGATTTCTTTGATATGTGGGGATTTATGACTCCGGTAGACGAAACTATCGAACAATATGGGCCAAATCGCTATACTGTCACCAATGCAATGATTGCAGAAACTAGAGAATACACTTCCAAATATCCGAATCCTCAACCTTTCTACTATATTGAAGATCGGAAAGACGGAGATGCAGGTTTGGAAAGTCTGGGACTGACTGGTAAAATAGGGATGTAGGGCACTATACTCAGTTTAAAGAGAATCAAAAGATAACCAAGACCCCGACTTATAGTGTCAGTGGACAGCAAGTAACCATAATTAACGGTAATGAAGCGGTAGCTTTTGAAATCTGGAAAGACGGAGAACGAAAATACTTCTCTAACTTCCTGAAATTCACTTTACCCGACGAACTTCCTGTCAGCCAATGTACTATCAGAGCCGTACAAGCAGACGGTAAACTGATAACTGTTGAACGTTCCAAATAAAATGTATATAAGTAATGATTATCAGATGTTTATTAATGCTTTGGATTACTGTGCTCGTCACTGGGTGCACACTGAAAGATGAAGAACAAATTATCACCGAGGCGTGGCATTCCGGAGAAACTCTACCTGTCGAAATCGGGAAGAAATATCCTCCTGTTCCCATTGCCATGACGATAGATAAAGGATATAATGTCCTTATTGATCTTTCGCATCAATGTTCGTTCAATTTCATGTGGGGATTGCCGGATATGTTACACCAGAAAGGATTTCGTAGTGTATCGTCACAAGCCTCACTCGGTAGTGTCCTGGATGAGAAGGGGGTGTCCCGTATCCGTATTCCATATGATCCGGAACGTAAGATTTATCCTTTTGCCTGGTATCCTAATTTTAGATATAACGTAATCATTACTTTTCAGAATGACCCTTCTGCTCCGGTTTATACGGAGCAGGAGTGTCTCTTGCTCAAAGATTTTGTATCTGAGGGAGGTGGCTTGATTATTCTGGCTGATCCTGTAAAAGCAGAACAGGTCGATAATTGGTCTCTGAACCGGTTGCTCAAGAATTTTGATGCAAGTTATACCAAAGATTATCAGAACTATAAGAATCGTCGGCATATTGGTTTGGCTCTTTCAGAACAGTGGATACCTTGGGAAATGGGGAGTGACAGTTTGCCTATCCGCGCTTACCGTGAATATGGTAAGGGACGTATAGCAGTCGGTACGGCTTTAGATGATTTTCTAAGTAATGGAGAAGCGGGAAGTGCTTTTGTTGACCAAATAATGGACTGGTTATGTGAGAAACAGGTTCCGGTGGGAGGAGAGCCTCGTTTGCCCCAAACAATGGGTGGTGGCGGAGCTATCTACCGGAATTGGAAAGTGTTATTAATGGTATGGTCACTTATTATGCGCCTACTGTTAACCATACTCTTCTTGAATGTATAAAAAAGAATTCTTTAGGATAAACGATACATTGTTGCAATGGTATCCGTCTCGGCAAACCGAGGAACCGATGTTTCTCGTTCTCTCTGCCGGAAGTGGAGGAGGCTGGGCTGTCAACAGTTTCTTTCCTAAGGAGAATGGTATTATTAGTCAAGATTCAGCCAGTCTGATTTCTATTTATGGACATGAACTGGCACATACACTGGCAGGCCCGGTCAACGAGAAAGGACAAGCGGCTGGTGATGTACCTTTTGGAAATCAGGGAGAAGCACATGCCGGTTGGTTTCAAGGGAAAGTAGAGGCACTTTATAATGAGGAACTCCGGCAACATGCGAATAAAAAGTGCGAAGATTTCTTCCGTTCTTCCGAATTCAGACAACTAGACTTAAAAAGATATACAAATGACGGAGAGTATGCCAAGCAATTTTCTTACGGGGCAGGCTGGTATAAACTTTGGTATATCTGGCAACGTTTGGACGACACATATGGAAATACTTGGTATGCCCGGTGGAAACATATCCAGTATACCCGTTGGAAAAACGATCCGATGCGACTTCTGACTTGGGAAGAGATGATAGAGGACATGAGTCTTGCAACAGGACACGATCTATTTCCCTTTTTCATATCTTTAAATACAGGTCTGGAACGTCGTGAAATGGGTGAAGTTATTTATGAAGGTAAGAAAGTGAAACTATCCGGAGCAGTTATCCCGATAATAGAACCGGGTAATGTATGCCTGAACCCAATCGAAAATTATAAAATGATAAAATTTGAATAAACATGAAGAAATTGATTTATATACTTTAATTTTATTTCTTATGTCTTGTCGGTCTACGCAAGAGGTAGACACCTCCGTTTATATGGATGCCAAACAACCTGTAGACAAAAGAGTGGAAGCATTGCTTGCGCAGATGACATTGGAGGAAAAGGTCGGGCAAATGGATATGGTTACCGTATGGGATAAAGAGGCCATATTTAAGAATGGATATTATGATTTCGGTGCATGGCTGGCGGATTTGGAGCCTGAAGAATGCAATCAACTACAAAAACTGTCCGAACAAACCCGTCTGAAGATTCCTTATCTTATAGGCATGGACGCGGCACATGGATATGCAATGCTTACGGGCAGAACAATTTTCCCGACTTCCATAAGCATGGCCGCTACTTTCAACCGGGAATTAATTTATCGCACGACTTCGAAGGCCGGTGAAGAAATCCGTTCCTCCGGTATACATTGGGCATTTGCTCCTTGTATAGATATCGTTCAGGATGCCGTTGGGGAAGGACCGGTGAAACCTATGGCGAAGATCCTTTCTGACAAGCGAATTGGTTAAAGAAGCTATACGGGGGTACCAGGACAATGAGAATCCTTTTAAGAAAGTGGCTGTTTCAGTCAAACATCTGGTGGGGGAGGTGCATCTGTCGGAGGATGTAATCATGCTAGCGCCGAACTGTCTGAACGGGCACTCCGTTCGTATTTTCTGCCTCCCTTCAAGGCAGCCATAGAGGCCGGATGTATGACTATTATGCCCGGACATAATGATATTGCAGGAGTGCCGGTGCATGCGTCCAAGTGGTTGTTGACTGATATAATCAAGCAGGAGTATGGCTTTAAAGGCTTTTTTATCAGTGATATGGGAGATGTGGAGAATTTGGCTACTTCTTTGCATCAGATAGCTGAAAATCAGAAAGAGGCTGTTTGTAAGTCGGTCAATGCCGGTTTGGATATGCATATGTATTCTGCTGATTCGGCACGCTTTGTACGTCCGCTCGTAGAGTTAGTCAGGGAAAAGAAGTATCTCCCCGGCGTATTGATGATGCTGTCAGAAGAATCTTGAAGATTAAATTCGAGCTGGGATTGTTTGAGAAGCGTTATGTATCTCCTGAAGAAGATAGTTATGGTAGCAAAGAGAACAAAGCATTGGCTTTGGAAGCTGCTAGAGAAGCCATTGTCTTGCTTAAAAATGACCGGCAAATCCTACCTCTTGACAGGACTAAATACAAGAAGATTTTAGTTACCGGACCGAATGCTGACAATCAAAGTATTTTGGGTGACTGGTCTATCTTTCAACCGGATGACCACGTAACTACTATTCTGGAGGGTATTCAGGCGGCAGCCTCTCCCGAGCAGTCAATCTTATACAGCAATAGCGGACGTATTAAGGCAAAGAAATCTGAACTGTCGGTAAATACTACCGATCCTGCTATCCAGAAGAAGCTGATAACCGAAGGCGGCGGCATCTCTGATTACAGTATTGATGATGCTGTCCGAAAGGCCCGGCAGTCCGATTTGGCAATTGTTGCAATTGGAGGATATGGAATACGTTCGGAATGGGGATTAAGAACTTATGGAGAATCGGCGGACCGTCCTTCAATAGATTTCTACGGACGACAGTTGGAGCTGGTCCAAGCAATACATGCCACTGGTACTCCCGTAGTTATCGTCATTGTAAATGGCAAACCTCTAAATAACGAATGGATAACCAAAAACATCCCAACCATAGTAGATGTGTGGGAACCGGGAATGTATGGTGGACAAGCTTTAGCTGAAATATTATTTGGAGAAGTGAATCCTTCGGGCAAATTGCCAATTACCATTCCCAAACATGCCGGTCAAATCCCAATGTATTATTATCAAAGACCTTCCAGATATTGGACGGGTTATGGTTTGGGTTCTTCCAGAGAAGATGAAAAACCTGCATTTTGTTTCGGTCATGGATTAAGCTATACGAGTTATGAATATTCAGGATTGAAAATCGACAGTGTCATTCCTCAAACTCAGGATATTGAATTTACATTTACTGTTAAGAATACGGGAAATATGGCAGGAAAAGAAACCGCTTTAGTATTTATACGTGATTGTGTTTCTAGTGTTGTAACGCCTGTTGCCTGCCTGAAAGGTTTTGAGAAAGTGAGTCTGAATCCGGGAGAATCTAAGGATATTCGGATAGTCATTCCTTATTCCGATTTGGGACTTTGGAATGAAGATATGAAATATGTTGTCGAATCCGGGAAGTTCAACCTGATGATAGGTCGTTCGGTGGAGGACATACGGATCAAAAAAGACTTTTTTATAAAATAATCAAATGATACGTTAGAGTTAAAACTGAAAAAATATAGAATTATGAGAAATAAGATACTGTTTTTTATACTTTTAACCTTTTGTTTGGGATTGTCGGCACAGCATCGCATGGCAAATACGGCTGTGACCGAACAAACAGGAAAGAAGGTTTCCAAATTACTTAAGACTAATCATCGAATGCTTAATCCTATTTCTCCTCCGGGCGTGTATATTGCTGATCCGGAGGCCAGGCAGATGCCTGATGGGCGTGTCTATGTATATGGTTCGCGTGATGAGCCGACAAATGTCTGGTGTTCGCATACCTATGATGTGCTATCGACTTCTGATTTGATAAATTGGGATGTGGAACAGTTTTCTTTCGCTACAAAAGGTATAGGGAAACAAGTCGACTATACCGACCAGTTGCTTTATGCTCCGGATTGTATCTATCACAACGGCAAATACTATTTATACTATTGCCTGACGAATGAAAAGGAAGATGAAGGTGTTGCTGTATCTTCTTCTCCTTATGGACCTTTTAAAGAGGGAAAAGCCATAGCCGGAATTCATGGAATTGATCCTTCGGTCTTTATAGATGATGACGGGCAAGCTTATTTATTCTGGGGACAAGCCAATGCCAAAGGAGCTAAACTGAGTAAGGATATGTTATCTATCGAAGGTGAAGTACATGAGAAACTGTTGACTTATAATGAACATGCATTCAATGAAGCAGTTCGGTCCGTAAACGGAATGGCATCTACTATTATGTATATGCCGGGCACCAGCGTCACGGTGAATCTAATTGTGCTACCCTGAACTATGCTACGGCTACTTCTCCATTAGGTCCTTATACATATCGGGGAGTAATTATAGACAATTGGGGGAGTGACCGGAATTTAGTGAACAATCACGGTTCTATTGCTGAAATAGATGGGCAGTGGTATATCTTTTATCATCGGCCTACCCATGCTAGTTCATCTATGCGCAAGGTTTGTATGGAACCCATTGTATTTAATCCGGACGGAACTATCAATGAAGTAGAAATGACCACTCAAGGTTGTGGGGGGCCTATTAATCCTTTATTGCGTATGGATGCGGCGAGGGCTTGTCTTTTGTCGGGGCATACCACGGTAGTTGTTCGGCGTCCGGCACATAGCAATCCGGTAGAATATTTGTCGGCTATACGGAATGGAGATTGTGCTTACTGGAAATATTTCGATTTTACAGGAATGGAGGTGAATTCTTTCATTTGCAAAACATGGGGAAAGAATGCTGCCGGTACTATTGAAATCCGTTTGGATAAACCGGATGGAGAACTGATTGGTACTTGTGAGCTGCAACCGATGAATGGGGATGTTGCCTATTCCATTCACCGGACAAAAGTGAAACCGGTGACCGGTGTTCATGCATTGGTGCTGGTGTTCAAGAACAATGATCCGTCTATGACCGGGCAGGATTTTATGAATCTGGAGTGGTTTATGTTTGAAAATCATGACCGCTAATTCAGATGTATGGGGTAAAACACCTCTTTGAATATAGAAAAATAACTTAAATAACTTCTATTATATGCAGCTTAAAAGACTCTCTTTTCTATTATTGTTTATATGTGGATATTTAACTTGTGTGCAAAGTCAGACAACGGTACTTAATCCTCAAACGGACAAGAAACTTCTAAAACAGTTTCAAGATGCCAAACTGGGTTTGTTCATTCATTGGATGGCTTGTCATTCACCCGGTACAGGAGATTCCTGGGCTATTGGTAATGGTACTCCTAAAAGTGTGGCGGACTCTATTACCATGAAATGGAATCCTCAGAATTTCAATCCTAAAGAGATTGTAAATGTAGCTGTTCAGGCTGGATGTAAATATATGGTAGTCATTTCAAAACACCATGACGGGTTTTGCATTTGGCCGAGCGAATATTCTATCTTTGATATAGACCGCATACCTTTCAAGCGAGATATTTTGAAGGAATTGGGTGAAGAATGTCGGAAACAGGGATTGCTTTATGGCATTTACTATTCAATAGCAGACATTGATTATTGCGGTTGGAACTCTATGGCACAAGTTGGAAGAGAAATAAAAGAACCGAAATATGGGCGGGAAGATTTTATCCGGTTTGTGCATAACCAGACAAAAGAACTGATAGACCGTTACCAGCCGGATATCTTGTGGTTTGACGGCTTTTGGCTGGATCCTCTTTGGACTGCAAAAGAAGGAAATGATTTATATCAGTATATCAAGAAACTAAAAAGTAATACGTTATCTATCGTCTGGCTATTACCAGAGGAGAGGACGGGCATGAAACTTTCTGGACAGACGGCTCATCGGGCGACTACTTCTCAATAGAAGCCAAAACAACAGATGCTCCCCCGTTTCCATGGGAAGCATGTACCAGCGTCACTTATCCGGTATATGCTTACGAACCTGATGCTAAGATGCTGACAGCAGACGAACTGATCGGAATGTTTAGTAAAACACTTTGCGGTAACGGTAATCTATTAGTGAATATCGGACCTAAACCTACCGGAGAGATGCCCGAAGAACAAGTGGAACGGTTATATGAATTGACGAAATGGATCAACCGGAATAGAGAAGCTGTGTATGATACACATGGAGGTCCTTTCAAGCAAACTGATGAAATAGGAAGTACCTATAAAGATGAGTATATATACTTGCATTTACGGAAACCGGTTTCTACCCTTCGGATAAATTCTTTGGAAGGCTATCAGATAACCAAAGCTTTTGATTTGTCAACAGGTAAAAGGATTAAGATTCAACGAAAGAATAATGAGGTCATCTTATCCTTGCCGGCTTGGGAGAAAGGACGACAAATACCTGTCATTGCCTTAAAGCTCGATAGAGAATATCGTTTTGTAAAATGGTTGCCGTTTGTATTGCTGAAGTAATTGTTTTTTCTATCTTTGTGACCACTGGAAAAACAATTAAGGATTTGCTTTATGACGAATGTAATAGAAATGATGACCTCTCTGTATCCGGTTTCTGATGATACAATACAACTATTGAAGGATAATGTGACACTTTGCCATTTCCCTAAAAATATCAATTGATAAAGGCTAATCAATATAGCAGATCAGCTTATTTCATCGAAAAAGGAATGACCCGCTCTTATTGGCTGGTCAACGGAGAGGAAATCACTACCTCCTTCTCGTGTGAAGGAGGGATTGTTTTCAGCATGGATGAATTATATTATAATAAAATGAGTGAGGAATTTGTGGAAACGCTTGAAGACGTGGTTGCCTATAAAATAGCACTATCTGATTTGATCCGGCTTTTTCAGACCAATATCGAACTGGCTAATTGGGGAAGGATCATTCATCAGAATGAATATCGACGCTTACACCGTTCACACAAAGATCGCCTGACTTTGTCGGCCAAAGAGCGATATGAGGAATTTATGCAGCAGTTTCCTCAGATATGCCAGCGGGTACAATTAGGATATATTGCCTCTTATCTTGGAATAACCCTTCCGACACTTAGCCGCCTTAGAAGCCGGAAATAATTTCTGGTAGGGGCGTATTTTGATGTAGGACAATTTTTTTAATAACTAACTTCTGTAACTTTGGGCCCTCATCAGTGATACGCAAAATAATAATCTAATTTATAAATTTATCATGCAAAACATCTCTTCTTCTGCTGCATTTGCAGATAGTAAACCCCATTATGAACTCCTTGACGGCTTGAGAGGAATCGCTGCTCTTTTGGTTATATGGTATCATATATTTGAAGGCTTTGCCACAAGTCCCATAGACCAGCGGTTCAATCACGGCTATTTGGCCGTCGATTTCTTTTTTATCCTGTCGGGATTCGTTGTTGGTTACGCTTATGACGACCGTTGGAAAACAACGATGAACACAAAAGACTTTTTCAAACGCAGGTTAATCCGTTTGCATCCAATGGTTATCCTGGGAGCTGTTTTAGGTGCTATTACGTTTTGTATACAAGGTTGTGAGAAGTGGGACGGTACGCAGGTCAGCATATCTATGGTGATGCTTGCATTGCTTCTCAATCTTTTCTTGATTCCGGCTGTACCCGGTTCGGGTTCCGAAGTTCGTGGAAATGGAGAAATGTATCCTTTGAACGGTCCGAGTTGGTCTTTGTTTTTCGAGTATATAGGGAATATTCTGTATGCCCTGTTTATCCGCCGGTTCTCGACTAAACAGCTGACCGTGCTTGTCATTCTGGCGGCGATCGGACTGGCTTCATTTGCTGTATGCAATCTTTCCGGTTATGGGCATTTAGGTGTAGGTTGGTCATTGCTGGATTATAATCTGCTCGGAGGATTTCTGCGTTTGCTGTTTGCTTTTTCCGCAGGGTTGTTGATGTCGCGTATTTTTAAACCGGTCAAGATTAGAGGAGCTTTCTGGATATGTAGTATTGCGATTGCTGTTCTACTGTCTATACCACATATCGGTGGTATGGAAGCTTCGTGGATGAATGGTATTTATGACTCTGTATGTACCATTATTCTTTTCCCGATCCTTGTTTACCTGGGTGCCTCCGGAAAAACGACAGATAAAGGGACTTCCGGAATTGCAAATTCCTGGGAGATATATCCTATCCCTTGTACATCGTTCATTATCCTTTTATGTATTTGTATTATGCCTGGTTGTGGAGTGGGAAAACTCACTTTCTCCGATACATGGCCGGTGGCTTTGATAGTATTCTTCGGAAATATCCTGTTGGCATACCTCTGTCTGAAGCTGTATGATGAACCTGTAAGAAAGTGGCTGACTAAGAAGTTCTGGCTAAGAAACAGGCCTGATATATATAAGAATAGTCCCGTTCATCGGGACTATTTCTTATATTCGTGAACCATTTATTTTAATATCACTATCAGGCAATAGTCTTTTAATACGTTCAATTCCTTCTTTGCTTATTTTCCCGAATAACTCTAAATGTTCAATTTTTATCTTTGATATTTCATCCGGTATATCAATCTGATTAATGAATCTTATTTCCAATTTCTTTATTTCAGTGAGTTCTAACAAAACAGAAGGAAATTCTTTCACTCTAATAGAAATGCCACGACCGAAACCTGTACCTTGTGTATCTGCCATTAATTTGTTTTTCACTTTGTTGTTAGTGAGGTCTTTCTTTCTGATCATCCAACTGATTTGTGGTCGTAGAGCGAAGTTTCTTTTATTCTGTTCAAGCCCGACGAAGCCTGCCCAAAGTTCCAACGGAGTTTCTGTAACTGTATTGTTATATACTTCCTGATATTTTAAATCTACTTTTACTATTTCATCAGGCAGACTGTCTGTGCCTTCCAGTTGTTTTAGATTGTTCCTTTGTCCTTTTTTGTCATAAGGAAAGAATTTCACTATCCAGCCGTCGATCATATTAGGAGCGCCATACTTCTCTTGCGAATGATATTTAAACATATTGCGCCAAAAGCCTTTATTAATTTCGCCTTTGGATGCTTTTACAAATTCCTCCAGAAGAGGTTCCAGCTCGGAGATCCACCATTCGAGCTTATATCCTTTCAAACTTTTAGCCTTACTTAGCACCTTCTCCCAATCTTCAGGTGTACCTTCGAGGGTTATTTCCGGGATTCCGCAAACAATGCGTATAACAATAAACTCAAAATAAGGCTTCACGGATTCCATGATTGTTATTTCAGAGGCAATTTTCTCTAAAGGTGTTGTTGTTGAGAAGTTGCAAGTCAGGGTTTCAACCAGGCTATTTCCTACTTGTTTTTTTATTTGTTCTGTAAATTGAGGGAAGATCTCATTCCATGAAAGAGTAGGATCTTCCAACTGTTTATCTGTCTTAACAATCAACGATTGTTTTCCGGAGAAATCGACGATATAATCTCGCATTGCTTCTTGATTAGCGTTGATATGTCGTGCAAAGCCTTGGCTGATTAACAACCAGATCATGTCCGGAGATAACACAAACGGTCTGTGGTCCGCATAAGCCTGATACATACCTTGAAAGAAAGAATGGTAGCGATAAGATACCAGCTGTCGGGAGCTTCGCTTTTTGCGATGATATTGAACGGCGGATTCTTTTCCTGCTTTTCAACTTCTTTTGAAAAAACTTCGGTTTCGGACATGATAAGTCTTTTGTAGATATCGTCGTAAGATTGCAAATAAAGGAAGTTTTCGGGAGTTGAAAGCTTTTCTATTTTGAAAGTAATTCTTTTTTGAGCAAATGCGGAAATGCTGCAAAGCATTATTAATACGCAAAATAGTATTTTTTCATAATATTGAAGTATATAGTACTGTGATATAAACTTTTCAGGTGCGCCTGTGGTTTCAATAGATAATATGCAAATATAGTATTATTAAGAGTCGGTTTGGTGCAATCTTGAATATTTTTTGAACCGCTAAACAGAAATTATTCAGGAATTTATAGTAAGTTTGCTCTGCGAAGTTACGAAAAGAGTGTAATTTATTGGAAATGAGCGTAGGTTAATTGCTCTTGATAGTAATAGGTTACGATTTAGTTAGTTATCTACTGCATTATCCTTCTGCGCGTTGCGTAACCTTCAAAGAA
>ENA-OQCK01000137-OQCK01000137.1-human-gut-metagenome-genome-assembly--contig:-NODE-137-length-41948-cov-7.292389_pt1 | contig 41948 bp, 47 predicted proteins | sample MGYA00242498_ERZ504578 | MGnify/ENA primary metagenome ERZ504578 (study PRJEB26092, sample SAMD00036229) | human gut metagenome | host: Homo sapiens | study: EMG produced TPA metagenomics assembly of...
CCACCGAACTCCCACTCGGCGCATACGTACGGGCCGGGACGGAGGATCACCATCAATCCCTCCTCTCCCGCTATCCGGATATACTCGGCCAGATTCTTGTCTCCCTCGAAATCCCATTTACCGGCTCCGTCTCGTGCAGGTTCCAGAAGACATAGGTAGCGACCGTATTCAAGCCCATCGCCCGCATCATCCGAAGCGATGCCGCCAATATTGGTGGGGGATACGAGGGTAATGCATCTCACCCGAGAGGATCGGGGTTACCTTCCCGTTTACATAAAAATGACCGTCCTTGATCTCGAACGTACGTTTCTCCTTGGCGAACGAGCGACAGGTATCAGCATCAAAAGGAGCAATAGATAGGCGATTTTCTTTTTCATGGAATCCATGTGTTATAAAGATTTATTTTTAGGTTTAAGATCTCGTGGCAAATGTATGTAAATAAAAAGAGGATGCCAAATAAATGACATCCTCCCTAGCTTATATATTATATAATGTATAAGTCTGTATTAAGCTTGCTCCAACTGCAAAGTCTTAGTCGCTGGTCGCAAACCTCCGTCGGCCGAAGTACTGGATCGGACCCGGGTATACGTAGCTAGTAGTCAAAGCCCACTCGTCACGGTTTGCGGCGAACGCCTTGAAAGGAGCGCCGTCAAGCTTAACCAAAGCCTTCTGGATAACCGGCTTCATCTCGCCATGACGTTTCTCCATGTTCATCATCATAGTAACAGGGATACCACCGGCGATCCATTGATCAGCGGGAGCGGTCGTGTTACGTACGGAAGACATATAACCTGTCTTACCGGCGGCGATCAAGCAAGATGCCGTGTAACCCAAAGAGTAGCAGTAGTCCGCATCGTAGTTAGAAGGAGCGGCGCAACGACCCTCGTAACCGAAGAAGTGGTGTTGTGCGGCGAACTTGCCTACGTACTTGCCCTCGGCTTTCCACTCAGCCAATTTCTTGCCAACCATCTCAGACAATAACTTCTCGGTCTCGATCAAAGAAACCTGTACGTTTCCGTGCGGGTCACGGTCCAAAGACAACTGACGAGCTACGCCCTCCGGAAGAGAAGCGTACAGATCAGAGTTCTCCTTCGTCAACTTGCTGATGATATAAGCACGTTGCTCGCTCTTCTTGATCATCTTGAACTCAGCGTCGTGCTTAGCCAAGAAGTCGTTCAACTCGGCGATCAAGCGTTTCATAGCCGGAACGAACTCGATCAAGCCCTCAGGGATCAATACCGTACCGAAGTTATTACCCTCGGCGGCACGCTTAGCCACGATACCAGCCACGTAAGTAACGATATCGTCCAAAGACATATTCTTCTCCTCAACCTCCTCGGAGATGATACAAACGTTCGGTTGAGTCTGCAAAGCGCACTCCAAAGCGATATGAGAAGCGGAGCGACCCATCAATTGATGAAGTGCCAGTATTTCTGGGCGGAGTTACAGTCACGTTGGATGTTACCGATTACCTCGGAGTAAACCTTACAAGCCGTGTCGAAACCGAAAGAGGTCTCGATCTGGCGTTCTTCAAGTCACCGTCGATCGTCTTCGGGCAACCGATTACCTGTACGCCGGCGCCGATAGCCTTGTAATACTCGGCCAATACGCAAGCGTTCGTGTTAGAATCGTCACCGCCGATAATAACCAAAGCCTTGATATCAAGCTCTTTCAAGATCTGAAGACCTTTATCGAATTGCTCTTTCGTCTCTAATTTCGTACGACCGGAACCGATCATATCGAAGCCACCCGTGTTACGGTACTCGTCGATAATATCAGCCGTCAATTCCATATATTTATGATCGATCAAACCGCCCGGGCCCAAGATGAAACCATACAGACGAGAATCTGCGTTGTGAGCCTTGATACCATCGAACAAACCAGCGATCACGTTGTGACCACCGGGAGCCTGACCTCCGGAAAGGATCACACCAACGTTCATGACAGGCATAGCCTTCTCCTCGTTACTCTTCTCGAATGTAACGATCGGCATTCCGTAAGTGTTCGGGAACAATTTCTTGATTTCTTCCTGATCGGCTACTGATTGAGTATACTCGCCGTCAACGGCTTTCACTGCACCTTTCAACGCAGCGGGTACCTTCGGTTGGTAAGCTGCTCTTGCGATTTGTAATGCACTCTTTGTCATTTCTTAATTGATTTATTTAGAAATTATTTGATACGTGTTCAAAAGTGACGCGAATATAAGGAAAAAAATCCGTATTAATAAAAGAGAAGGGGGATATGTTAATTGAAAAATCACCCTAAAATTGGTTCCGAAGGATGATTAACACTTTACAAGCCGATTTCCTAAAACATATCTGACAATATAGGTCAACTCCTTCATCGTCCGCCCCAAATACATAATACTTTATCGTATAAACACACCTTTTTAGCTCCTTTACATAAAGACTTTATATGCATGCAAGCTTTATCCCTAGGTGTGTCTCTAGATATAAAATAATAAATATCAATTCCTCACAAGAAGCCCCTTTTACTATTTTCTTATTCTAACTTTAAATCCGGTAACTTTTTGACGATCTCCATGGTTTGTACACTCACGTTGATTACGGAGAGTAGCAAGTCCAAGATATAACGGGGGTTATCATGCTCACGGCTCCAGTCATTCGGATCGTTCTTGATCAAACTACTTGGATCGGTTTTCACTTGATAGCGCTCCATGATCCATTCGATAGCGGATTTACCGTTCACAATGTACTCATACGCCTCATCGGGTATGTTCTCTATGCGAATCGAGCTGTTGTAGATAATCGTATCCTTTTGCCCCTTTTTGGGGAATCGCATTTTCTCTACCTCATAGTATTTATAATCCACCTTGACCGCATATAGATCCGTAGTTCCGGCAATCATACTACCATCCGGGGCTTCCTCCTTTTGCCTGTCACCAATGACTGTCACGCCCTCATACGCAGGTATTTCCTCATAATTCAGATGCAGATTAGCCAGTTGCTACCCGCATAGGAGAAATCGAGAAAAGCGTCTATATCCTCCACGATCGGGATACGTGGTAAGGATTTCTTCAGATCGGCAGCAAAGGCTTCCCGGTATTTCGGGGAATGAAGCAAGCCATACACATAGTAGAAGATGGTTTCTTTCGTGATCTTCCGGGCATTACCGAAACGGGTACGGACTTCTTTCAGTATCCAGTCGGTGATTCCGTCTCGACGAATGAATCATCATTTGATTCGGTATCGAATAAGGACAAGGTTCGTTGCTTGTTCTTGTTTTCTTCGTACCAGTAGAGAGGGAAGCATTGACTCTTTCCTATAAGTTCTAAATCAGGAAGCATATCTGTTATAATACAGCTAAAGTCTTTTGTTACACCGACACCGCTAACACAAATCACTAAATTCTGATGAATAGAAGTCGGAAACATATTAAAAACAGGTCCTACATCATTTAAAACAGTCTTATCAAAATATAAATTTTGCTTTGAAAATGGGCGATACAACCCTATAGAGGCATATTTAACATCATAAAAATGCTCTCTATTTTTTTCTACATCTTGTCTATAAGCTCTACTCCAACTTATTTTTAATGGGTCATTGTCAATAAAACTCACAACATCAATATTCGGATTATACCTTTTATACTCTTGATATTTTAATCTTTGCTCATTATAAAACTCATTTGATCGTTTCATTGACTCAAGCATTTTTTGTCTCGAATAGTTATAAGCCATGAGTCGCGGGAAGAACCTATGCCTCTTGCATAAACAGCATTAAATAGAGTCTGCTTATTAGTTTTATCATCTTTATCACCTAAGATAATCAAAGAATCAAACACATCCCCTCTCTGATTAATCCAATCCCCTTTCTCATTCGGGGCAACAATATCCCATTGTAATTTACTAGAGTCTACCGAACCAAACTCATTTATCTTTTTCAGTTTCTGCTCACGCGATAAATAATCACCAATATCATGATAATAAATTGTCGCTTTACCTTTCTTATTCGGATTCTTCACCAAAAAGGTTATTGATATAGGTGTACGAGAACCTGAGCCAAATATCTTACCTCCCTCTCTACGAGATAACTCGCCACTCGTCCGTTGATTTCCTCTCAAGTTCAATACGTATATACTCAAATACTCATCCTCAAGGCATTTCCTAAATCCTTCTTGAGCATTACCGTCAATCCAAGCCCCATTGCTAATGAAAGCAACCACACCTCCATCCTTACAATTGGAGATGCGATCACTCGCCCAACGGAATGCCTTAATATAACTATCATAAAGAGAGTTTTTATTCGTCGCTTGGGCGGCTTTGGCATACGTCTCGGCGATTCGTTTATCCAAATGGGTATAACTCATATTCTGCGCATTATCATTTGCCGATCTCTGCCCGACCGAATACGGAGGATTACTGATTATAACTCTCACCGGAACTCTCTTTTGCCTATCCACATTCACCGCATTCTCGGAGAACCAAGTCTGATCCAAGACCTCCTCCTTGTTCTCGGTTGTCTGGAAGGTATCCGTCAAGCAAATGCCCTCAAACGGCAGATAAGTATCCCGCTTTACAAGGCTATGAAACACGCTCTCTATATTGACTTCCGCGATATAGTAAGCAAGCAAGACCAGCTCATTACAATGAATCTCATTCTTGTATTTACGCTCCAGATCTTCCGGACGGATCAAGCCACTTTGCAGCAAACGGGTAATGAAAGTACCAGTCCCCGTGAATGGGTCTAAGATATGTACATTCTCATCCGAAAGGCAACAATTAAACTCCTTGCGCAAAATATCATCAACAGAATGAATGATAAAATCCACGCATTCCACCGGCGTATAAACGATACCGAGCTTATCTACGGTTTTCGGGAAAGCACCCTTGAAGAACTTCTCATACAGATTCTTGATAAGCATCTGCTTTCCTTCCAGATTATCTATATCGCCCACATTCATGCGTACGTTCTCATAGAATTTATCCAATACATCCGTATCCTTTTCCATGGCCTCGCTCTCCAGCAGCTCCAACATACGCTGCATGCTACGGCTGACCGCATTATTCTTGACAAACTGAAAATCCTTAAACAAAGCATCGAATACCGGACGTGTAATCATATGCTGCGCCAACATTTCCACGGCCTGTCCCTCATCAATGGAAGGATTCAGGTTCTTTTGCAAACCGCTCAAGAATTCAACAAATGCCTCTTTATGCAGCCCGTCTTTTACGACACGGGCGATACGTTCTATAAACTTCTGGGCGATCAAACCTATCTCCTTCGCCCAATTCTCCCAATACAAGCGATCTCCTACCTTCTCTACCATCTTTGCGTAGATTCCATCTTGCAAAGAGCCGAAACGAAGTTCCAATTGGCGGGCGATCTCCTCATTACTTAGCTCGGTCGCCCCAGTCTGTTGATCCTGCAGATCTCGCATCCAATCCTTCTCGTGCATCTGTCCAGAACCTCGCGGTATCCCACCGATGACCACCTTGGGAGGCTTCACCTTATTCAATTGTATTTTATTAACCGTAGCGTTAAACTCATCATCATGGGCACGTAAGGCGTTCAGGATTTTCCAGACCACGGAAAAACGCTCGTTATCCGCCATCGCCTTTTCCGGTTCCATATCTGCCGGAACGACAACCGGGACAATGATATAACCATATTTCTTCTCATCCGAGGCTCCCTTATGGAAAGTACGCATCACACGTCCCACGCTCTGCACGACATCTACCTCGCTGTTACGGGCGGCAACAAAAAGAACAGCGTCCAAGGCCGGCACGTCTACCCCTTCGGACAGGCAACGCACATTCGATAGAATACGGCACTCGTTCGGATTGCCGGTCTCCTCCTTCAGCCAAGCGATCATCTCCTCCCGTGTAGCGGCATTCATCGACCCGTCGATATGTTGAACCTCGATATCCACGACCTCTTCCCGTACTTCCTCCGACAAGGATTCCTTATATTTCCTCACCATCGTAGGCATCACGGCGGCAAAACCTTTGGAAGAGATACCACTCCCCCGCTTGCTCGGATCGATTGTCGAGCAAAACGCCACGGCCCGCCGCATTAATACCGGGTCCGCCTCCTTCGTAACCCCCTTATCTCCTTTTATGCGTTTGGACAAGCCATTGATGCAACCGATCAGCTTACTGGCGTCGTCCATCTTTATTTCCTTTTGTTGTTTATCCTTGACATCCTCTAGGATAGAATCCGGGATATCATCCTCGCTAATCGTCAGCACCAATACCTTATAGTCCGTCAGCAGTCCCTCACGCACGGCACGTCCGAATCCGATCCGGAAAAACTCCTCGCCATAATAGTCCGGGTTATTCATGCTCCACAACACTAAATCCTTGTCTTTAGCCGTCGCCTTGGCATTGTCGTTATAATAACGTGGAGTAGCGTCATGTAAAGACGCTTTTTCCCCCGGATCAAGTCATTGTTATGTATTTTAGTAAAATGACTCTCATCACGACCTTTTTGCTTAAAACCGGTTGTCCGATGCGCCTCGTCGCAAACGATATAATCGAATATGCCATAAGACGGATCAGCCTCCAATAGCGCTCGCTGCGCCTCGGCCAAGACATCTATACTTTGATAGGTGGAGAATACGACAACCAGTCCGTCCGTATCCTTATAGCCTAATAATTGCCGTTTTATAGAGTTGATATTTGTTGTGGCGGGCAATGGGTTATCGATGATACTCGTCTCGTCATTATCGAAATCGTTCCTTTTGGAAGCCTTGGAATCCGAGCAAATACAAACAGCCTTCATCCTGTACTTCGTATCTGTCATCCAAGCATTCAGCGATTGTCCTAAAAGAGCGATACTGGGGACCATGAATAAAATCAGTCCCTTGCCCCCGGTCTCTTGCTCTATGATCTCCAAGGAGGTGTACGTTTTTCCCGTTCCACAAGCCATGATTAGTTTTCCCCGGTCATGTACCCTGAAATATTCATGAGCCGCATTCATCGCTTCCAACTGATGCTTGCGAGGCTGTTTACCTTCCCGTAAAGCCGCTTTTCCCGTATCCCCTTTCAAGAGTTTATCCCAATCAACCGGAGAAGCTCCAACTCATGCATATTGATACGAGTCACCGGAATGTCTTGACCTTTCAACGTCTCTTCCGCATTCGCTCCCCAGCGCAAGGTGGTAGAAACCCAGATCAGGTTACTGAAATACGTGGTCTTCAAGGTCAAATCATCTATAAACGCACGATGAGCGGTGGATATAAAGGAGTCTACGACCGCCTTGCTGATGATGGCCTTCTCGTCATAGCATTTACACTGGATGGCCCAATAATCACCCAAATCAGTTTTCGCCACCAAGTCTATACCTAGATCTTTCCCTCCGAAATCCTTTTTCCCCGGAAATTCCTCCCAAAGCCAAACCTCCTGTAGTTTATCCGCATAGCGGGGTCCGTTTGGAACCATTTCTTTATCAATTTCTCAAACTTCGCTCCTTTTTCTCTTTCGGTAAAAGATTCGGTACGGAATCTTTGAAGTACTTCTTTAAATGTCATTGTCTCGATCATCCGTTGTTTAGTCCTCAAAAGTACATAAAACTCCACTTATTTCAATAAATTGGACAGATTTTCATTGGAGACATAGTCAACCTTCCAATAAGAAACACCAGTTTCACATTCTACCCTTTGAAACAAAAGTTTCCTAAGCATAAAAAACAACCAAACTGCAATAAATTGAGAAACAGCACCATACTTAAAAATCCGATCTTCTACGAATAAGAAAAGCGAGAATGTCTCTTTTTTTGGAGCAAAGCCTTATGTATATGTCATCGGGCAACGTTTTTCCCAAAAGACTTCGTATATTTGCGAAATAATATCCTATACATAGAATATAATACATTACTTACATAACACAAATACAAAATGAAAAAGTATCTTACTCTTGCCGCAGCGGCTTTACTCTTGGTTGCTTGTAGTGAAAAACCGGGTTATGAGATCTCCGGTACAGTAGCGAACGCCGATCTAAACGGAAAATACGTTTACCTGTATGAATATGGCGTACAAGACGCCGCCCCAATGGATAGCGCATTGGTGCAGAACGGCACGTTCACGTTCAAAGGAACACAGGATGCCCCTGCCCTACGTAAGCTCGCCTTCGCCGAGGATGTCGTGGAACCCAAACGTGCCGCTTCCGGCGAGAACGCCCCTTTCACAAGCGTATTCGTATTGGAGAACGGTAAATTACAGGCTATTCTTGATGAGGCAGCTTCCGCCGTTTCCGGAACACCGGAGAATGACGGCTTGAAAGCCCTGCAAGCACAAATGAAGACCTTGCGTGCGGATCTGGAGAAACTTTCCGCCGACATGAAATCTGAGGACAAGGAAGTCGTAAGCGCCGCCGAGAAGAAATATGACGAGATCGACCAAAAGGTAACCGATGCCGTCAAGACTTATATATTGAATAATACGACCAAACAATCCGCCGCCAAGTTATTGTACGATTTCCGTTACAGCTTGGACGAGGCGAGCCAAAACGAGATCATCGCCAAGGCGGACTCCGCTTTCAAGGCCGTTCCAAACATCGATAAGCTCATGGCTCACCTAGATGTACTGAAAACCGTAGCCGTAGGCAAGAAGTTCGTGGACTTCGAGATGGCCGACCCGAACGGTAAGACGCACAAGTTATCCGAATTCGTTGGTAATGGCAAGAACATCGTATTGATCGATTTCTGGGCAAGCTGGTGTCCTCCTTGCCGCCGGGATATGCCGAATTTGGTAGCCGCTTACAAGAAATACAAGAACAAAGGTTTCGAGATCGTTGGCATCTCCTTGGATAGCAAGGCAGACGCATGGGCGAAAGGCGTAAAGGACCTAAATATCACATGGACCCAACTCTCCGACTTGCAAGGCTGGAAAAACTCCGGTGCTCAACTATACGGGGTAAACAGCATCCCTCACACCGTATTGGTGGATAAGGACGGAACGATCATCGCCAAGAACCTACATGGCGAGGAGATCGACGCTAAACTTCAAGAAATACTAAAATAAACAAGAATAACATGTCCGCTCAAATCACTCTAAACTGGGAAAAGGACTTGACATTCGAGACCTTGCTAGACGGGCATAAGGTGACAATAGACAGGGATATGGAGAACGGGGGCAACGACGAGGGCCCCCGTCCCAAAGCCCTAATGCTCGTAGCCTTAGCCGGATGCAGCGCCATGGACGTAATCCCTTTGTTCAACAAGATGAGGGTACGTTTCGAGAAAGTATCCATTGACGTGAAGGCCGAGAGCTCCGACACCATCCCCATGGTATACACCGCATTCCACATGACCTACCATATCCAAGGGAACAAGGAAGACGCAGCCAAGATAGACAAGGCGATCCGCTTGTCGCAAGAAAAATATTGCGGAGTAGGCCTTATGATGAAAAAGATCGCCCCTATCACGTACGAGATCCTGTTAAATGGGGAACCGTTAAAACCATACCCTAACGACAAATAACAAATCCCGCCTCTTGCATGGCTGGATTAAAAATCTATCTTTGTGCGATCTTTAGAGAAAGCGATATTACTATAAAATTAGCATAAGGTTTTATTACACTTTAATATAATAAATTAGCGATTATGATTTATTCACATGAAGTTCAACACATGTGTGTTGTAAAGAAGGGAGCTAACCACCAGTGCGCTCCGATTCCTGAAGAAGGAAAGTGGGTTAGAGCAACTCAGATCACTGATATCTCTGGTTTGACTCACGGTATCGGTTGGTGCGCGCCGAAACAAGGTGGATGTAAGCTGACATTAAACGTTAAAGAAGGAATCATCCAAGAGGCTCTTGTAGAGACAATCGGTTGTTCCGGTATGACTCACTCAGCGGCTATGGCTTCTGAGATCCTTCCGGGTAAAACTCTTTTGGAAGCATTGAACACAGACCTTGTTTGTGACGCTATCAACACCGCTATGCGCGAGTTGTTCTTGCAGATCGTCTACGGTCGTACACAGTCCGCTTTCTCTGAGGGAGGTCTGCCTGTAGGCGCTGGCTTGGAAGACCTTGGTAAAGGTTTGCGTAGCCAAGTGGGTACGATGTTCGGTACATTGGCTAAAGGTCCCCGCTACTTGGAGATGGCCGAGGGATATTGCACGCGCATGGCATTAGACGCTGATGACGAAGTAATCGGTTATGAATTCATCCACTTGGGTAAATTCATGGATATGGTTAAGAAGGGTATGGACGCTAACGAGGCACTGGAAAAGGCGAAAGGCTCTTACGGTCGTTTCAAAGAAGCTGTAAAATATATCGATCCTCGTAATGAATAAGAAAACATTTACACGTGTCCTCATCGGGCTGAGCGTTATCACGGCTGTGGCTACGCTTATCACGTATTTCGTGATGAAGCCGGAGAAACCGTGGTTGGCGTTTTACGTGGCTTGTTGTGGCGGTGTATTGGTTTTCAACTTTCTGATATCTTTATTCCTAGTAAATAAGAATTTTAAAAAGTAAAAAAATAATATGGCTTTATTTGAAAGTTATGACCGTCGTATTGATCATATCAACGCGGTATTAAACGAATATGGTATCAACGGTATCGAAGACGCAAAGGCTATCTGCGATGCTAAGGGTATCGACCCTTATACAATGTGTAAGGAAACTCAACCGATTTGTTTCGAGAACGCTTGCTGGGCTTACGTAGTAGGTGCCGCTATCGCTATCAAGAAAGGTTGTACGAACGCTGCCGAGGCTGCCGAGGCTATCGGTATCGGTTTGCAGGCATTCTGTATCGCTGGTTCTGTTGCTGACGACCGTAAGGTGGGTATCGGCCACGGAAACTTGGCCGCTCGTTTGCTTCGTGAGGAGACTAAGTGTTTCGCTTTCTTGGCTGGACACGAGTCTTTCGCCGCAGCTGAGGGCGCTATCAAGATCGCGAGATGGCAAACAAGGTTCGTAAAGAGCCGTTGCGTGTTATCTTGAACGGTTTAGGTAAGGATGCCGCTAAGATCATCTCTCGTATCAACGGTTTCACGTATGTACAGACTCAGTTCGACTACATGACAGGTGAGGTGAACGTTATCGAGGAGAAAGCTTACTCTAACGGTCTTCGTGCGAAAGTTAAGTGCTACGGCGCTGACGACGTTCGTGAGGGTGTGGCTATCATGCGTAAGGAAGGTGTTGACGTATCCATCACGGGTAACTCTACAAACCCGACTCGTTTCCAACATCCGGTAGCCGGTACTTATAAGAAAGAATGTATGGAGAACGGTCACCCGTATTTCTCTGTTGCTTCTGGTGGTGGTACGGGCCGTACTTTGCACCCGGACAACATGGCCGCTGGTCCTGCTTCTTATGGTATGACCGACACGATGGGCCGTATGCACGGTGACGCTCAGTTCGCTGGTTCTTCATCCGTTCCTGCTCACGTTGAGATGATGGGCTTCTTGGGTATGGGTAACAACCCGATGGTAGGTGCTACGGTTGCTGTAGCGGTTGCTATCGAGGAAGCTATGAAGAAGTAATCAACTAAACAATAAAATAATTGTTTATATATAGACTCCTGTAATCTTGATGGTTGCAGGAGTTTTTATTTTACTTATCAAAACGAGGAAAAGGATGACACTAAACATAGACCAAGAGAGTTGTATCAAATGCGGGAAATGCGTACGGGTATGCCCTTCGGATATATTCACGCAAGAAAGGGCCGGAGAGACGATCGGCTGGTACGTGTGGAAAGCTGCATCGTTTGCGGGCATTGCGTGGACGTATGTCCGACGGGCTCCGTGTCGCACAGCGAATTCCCGCCGGAGAAAACGCATACGATCGATTACAGCCAGATGCCTACGCCGGAGCAGGTGATGTTGCTGATCAAGTCACGCCGTTCCAACCGGACATTGACCTCGAGGCCCGTCCCCAAGGAGATGCTGGACAAGATCGTGGAGGCCGCTCATTCTGCGCCGACGGCTACAAACTCCCAAAGCCTTTCGTTCACCGTCGTCACCGATCCGCAAAAGCTACGGCAGGTGAGCGATTATACGATAGGTGTGTTCGACTCCTTGGCGAAGCTATTATTGAATCCCGTCGTGAAATGTGTGGTCAAGCCGTTTATGAAGGATGTCTATAAATACGTACCGGTATTCAATCGGTTGAAAGAGGAACACAAGACAGGTAAAGATCCGATTCTCCGGAAAGCCACCGCCCTGCTACTGATCCATACACCGAAGTCCAACCGATTCGGAAGTGAGGACGCTAACCTCGCTTATCAGAACGCCTCCTTGATGGCGCAATCGCTTGGGGTAAGCCAGATCTATATGGCTTTGTGCTCACCGCCATCCGGCAGGAAGGAAAAGATACGCTCGCCAAGACGCTAGGGATCGACGGCAAGATACAAGCGATCATGGCGCTCGGCATACCGGCTTTCAAGTACCCGAAGTATACGGACCGGAAAGAGATCGTCAAGAACTATATTGAGTGAGACTTGATAGAGACAACCTTGTCGACCGGGGTATGCGATCCATTGGATTATGCGTCGTAAGTCAATGGATTAAGATACGTAAGTCATTGACTTATGGTGCGGATCTCATAGGTTTACCGGGCTAGGATCACTCCCGATCACCAGAACTTATTATGCTCCGGGCTGTATTCAAAACCAGCGTCTTTAAGCTTTGTAAGAAGGGATTTCTTGTTCACTTGCAAATCCTCGCATAAATCGTCGAGGGAAGAATAATTGTCACGAAGTTTCATATTGATGAAGCTGAATAGCATCATCGGATCGTTTGGTAATGACATAATCTTACGAATAAAAATGTTATCTATGTTTTACAACACAAAGATAATGCTTTTTCGCCAGATGGAACCCAGACACGATCCTTATTATTTGAATATCGGTACGCAACAAAACAACCTACAAACTGGTTTTAAATAACGAGAACTTATAATTCAATTGAATGACATGAAAAAATATGTATTAGTAGTAGCGGTAGCCGCAGCCCTATTCAGCTGTAGCGGCAACCCAAAGGCAGACGCCACGCAAACAGACAAGAACAAGCAGGAAACCGCCCAAGTACCGGATATGCACAACGCAGAGACTTCCTTGGATTACTGGGGTGTTTACGAAGGGACATTACCGGCCGCCAGCTCGCCGGGTATTAAAACGACCTTGACATTGAACAAGGATAAAACCTTTACCCTCCGCTCCGAATATATTGACGAGAAAGACGGTATTTTTAATGATAAAGGAACTTACACGCTGGACGGTAACGTCTTGACAACGAAACAAGAAGGGGGAGATATCACGTATTATAAGGTAGAGGAAGGCCAACTGAAAATGCTGGACCAGCAGAAGCAACCCATCACGGGCGACTTAGCCAAGTTCTATATCCTTAAGCAAACAAAGAAATTCTAGGCTTTATCCCCATAAGTATATACTTTCAAGGCAAAAGCATACCCTTTTGTACATGAAGTATATACTCATTTGCCTAAACCCAAAACTATTCCTACCTTTGCGTCCCTATATAACTATATAATTACTCCAATGAGAATAGCCGCTTAATTTATCTCAAGATGTCGTTCTTTCCATCCGGAAAGCCCTCTATCCGTATAGGCTGATTTCGTGACGACAGATTCGAGGCTATCGTGAAACCGATCATCATCGGTATTTCTTATCCATTTTAGTATCTCACATTTTAAATCAGTTCACACTATGAGTATCGTAGCGCAAAAAATCACGTATATACATCCGGACAACCAAGTCTTATTCAAGGGGATCGACTTTACGATCAACAAGGGGCAAAAGGTAGCCTTAGTCGGGAACAACGGATCGGGAAAATCTACCTTCCTCCGTATCTTGGCCGGAACCTTGCAAGCGCAGGAAGGGAGATTATCTATCCGACCCCACCCTATTACGTACCCCAGCATTTCGGGCAATATGATAACCTGACGGTGGCTCAGGCCTTACGTATCGACGGGAAACTAGAAGCCTTGCGGGCGATTACCGAGGGCGACGCTCCCTCTCTAATTTCAATACGCTGGCGGATGACTGGACGATCGAGGAACGGAGCCTCGCCGCCCTGCACGCTTGGGGTTTGGAGCATATCCTCCTTTCCCAACCGATGCGTACATTGAGCGGCGGCGAGAAAACCAAGGTTTTCCTCTCCGGAATCGAGATCCACCAACCCTCGATCCTGCTATTGGATGAGCCGACCAACCATCTGGATAGCGTAGTCGGGAGAAGTTATACGATTTCATCACGTCTTGCCGTATCACCTTGCTGGTCGTCAGCCACGATCGTACCTTATTGAACCTATTATCTTCCATAGCGGAATTATCCGTCGGGGGGATCACCCTTTACGGGGGTAATTATGATTTCTACAAGGAACAAAAAGAACAGGAACAGGCTTCCATGCAAGAGAAACTGGAAGCGAAGGAGAAAGAGCTTCGCAGGGTCAGGAAAACCGCCCGTGAGGTAGCCGAGCGAAAACAAAAGCATGAATCCCGGGGAAAGAAACAAAGCATCCAGAAAGGAATCCCCAAGATCATGATGGGCGCCTTGAAGGAGAACGCCGAGAAAAGCGCCTCCAAACTAAAAGAGGTTCACGAGGACAAGATGGAGAACCTTGCCAACGAGCTAAAGCAAATGCGCTCCTCCCTACCCGACCTTCAAGGCATGAAACTGGATTTCAGCGCATCCGGCTTACACGAAGGCAAGATATTGGTTACCGCCAAGGAGATCAATTTCGGTTACGCCGAGGCCGGCGATCTATGGCCCTCCCCGATGAGCTTCCAGATCAAGAGTGGGGAACGGTGGCTGATACAAGGCGATAACGGTTCAGGCAAGACGACTTGCTGAAGTTGATTACCGGCCAGTTACCGCCTCGTAGCGGTTCCTTGATCCGTGCGGATTTCTCCTCTATCTATATCGACCAAGAATACTCGATCGTCCGGAACGACCGGACGGTGTACGAGCAAGCGCAAGCCTTCAACGAGCGTCATTTCCAAGAGCACGAGATCAAGACATTGCTAAACCGTTTCCTCTTCCCGCACGACACGTGGAAGAAGAGCTGCGGGAAGCTGAGCGGAGGCGAGAAAATGAGGTTGGCATTCTGTTGCTTGATGATCAGTAACCAGACTCCGGACCTATTTATCCTAGATGAGCCGACCAATAATCTCGACATCCAAAGCATCGAGATTATCACCTCCATGATCCGTGCGTACAGGGGCACGATCTTGCTGATCTCGCACGACGCTTATTTTATCCGGGAATTGGGTATCCACCAAATAATAACTACCTTCGCGGGTAGGTTAAAGACGAATTTATGAAGACGTTACTTGACGTGCATACCCATACGGTAGCCAGTGGGCATGCCTTTAGCACCCTGCAAGAAATGGCAGCGGCCGCCTCCGAGAAAGGATTGAAGTTACTAGGTATAACAGAGCATGCCCCCGGCATACCGGGGACGTGCTCCCCGATTTACTTCCGCAATCTGCACGTGGTTCCCCGCCGGATATACGGTGTCGAGTTATTGCTCGGGGCGGAATTGAACATCATCGATTATAAGGGTACGATCGATCTGGGCGAGGAGTACTTCCCGATGCTGGATATCCGGATAGCGGGCATCCACTCGCTTTGCTACAAACCGGGAACGGTCGAGCAGAACACGGAGGCGATGATCGGGGCGATCCGCAACCCGCATGTCCACATCATCAGTCACCCGGGAGACGGTACGGCAGAGGTGGATTTCGAGCCTATCGTATTAGCGTCCAAAGAGCATCACACGTTGCTGGAGATCAACAACAGCTCTCTCAACCCGGTCCGCAAGAAACTCACCGCCAGAGATAATAACCTCACGATCTTGCGCCTATGCAAGAAATACGAGGTTCCTGTGATTTTAGGTAGCGACGCGCATATATCTTTCGATATAGCCCGGTACGATCATATCTACGAGTTATTGCAAGAGACACGATTTCCGGAGGAATTGATATTGAACGACAAGGTAGAGGCGTTCAAGAAGTTCATAGGGAGATAAGCGGTGCCTTACATCCGGGCAGATACATTCCTGCAACCGCGCAGATACGTATCTGCAGCGGGGTAGATACGGACGTGCATCCGTGCAGATACGGACCTGCAACCGGGTAGATACGGATGTGCAACCGGACAGATACGGACCTGCAGCTGGGTAGATACGGACGTGCAACCGGACAGATACGGACCTGCAGCTGGGTAGATACGGACGTGCGTACCTGCCCGGATATCTCGTCACTTACAATGTTCCTTTATTAATTTGTCCACGACAGGATCACCCAACTCCTTCGCCTTGTTGAAAGCCTCGCACGCTTCCGCCTTCTTACCCTGACGGACGTAGCAGATGCCTCGCAGACGGTAGCAAGAGGCGAAATCCGGAGCGATCCTCAAGGCATTCTCTAAGCTCCTCAACGCCTGATCATAGTTTTCCATACGGATATATACGGACGCTTCCTCCGCCGGATAAGTCGGGTCGCCCGGATTCAAGCGGATCGCGGATTGGATATCGGCCAAGCGCCGGGGAAATCGTTCATGCGGAACTTCGCTTGCTCGCGGTAATAGAAGAAGCGGTCGCCAACCTGTCCTTTCAAGAGATCGTAGTATAAATCATAATCGTCCACGGCCTCCTTGTATTGCATCAGTTTCAAGCGGAGATCCACCCGTTCCAAGATATAGGGAGCGGCCTCGTTCGTTGGCGGGTTCCCGCATTTGGCGATGGCGCTATCCAGCAAGGCGATGATATCCCGAAGTTAGCGCCCCGGATATTCGCCTTCGCCTTCGCCGCCCAATACCAAGAGGTAGAGGATGCCATATCGCTATCGTTCACCTTCATATAATCATCGAACGCCTGCTCGAAATCTCCTTTATAAAAATGGATGTCCCCTTCCAATTGGCGATAGACCGGCAAGTCCTCCTCCCCGATCGCTTTTTGTATCGCCTCGGTAGCGGCATCGACGGTCCACTGCTCCTTATTCAAGGTCGTATCCGCGGCGGCCACGCCGTAGATCAGCTTGGCTCGGTTGAACCAGATATCCCCTTTCCGCTCGCTGAAGCGGGAAGCCGTGTTTATATCTTCCAACGCCTTATCCAGATAAGCCCCCTGCTCGGCCTCCGTAGGAGCCAGATCCGCACGGTGGTAAGCGTAATGATTGGCACGGTTCAAATACCGTCGGGAGAATCCGGGAAAGTGGCGATGAAATCATTCAAGGTAGCCAGATACGTCTTCGGGTCTTGCGAGCTTGCCATCAAGTATAAGGAGACCTGCGCTTGGCTCGCGTCCGACGGCCACGCCTTCCGGATACCAATCCGGCTATAGGTGGAATTAAAAGCGTCCGCCGACTGAATCGTCAAGCTATTCGCGTATCCCGCCGAGACCGCGTAGGAATCTTCCTTCTTCCCCGACGCGTCTTCCTGCGCCAAGCCGAACACCTCGCCGTCCGCCGTCAATACAGGAGCGTTTACCTGCCCGCTCTCCAGCGCCATCGACAATTTATAATAGCTGAACGGCTCCTTCAACTTACTGACCTCCGAGACCGGTCCTTCCCCGAACTTCGTGATCTTACCGGTCGAGTAAGGCATCAGATAAGCGGTAACTCCTTGCGAGATCGGCTCACGGGCGATCGGCAAGAACACAGCTTTCTTCGGAACCTCTACCTTGAACTTGATCACGTCATATAATTCATCAGCCCCCAAGATGCGGCTTACCGGATATTCTTTTCCGTCGGCGTCGGTCACGGTCGCCCTCGCCGCGTCCTTAAACAAGGAATAGCCGGACAACGCCTCACCGGTCTCGGTAATGAAAAATCCCGTACCGGACGCTTTCTTCTGGTTATCTTTTCCATAAGTAGTAACGGTAACCACCGCCTTTCGTTGCTTATCCATCCATTTGGGCGCTTTCTTTTGCGCCGCCACCCAAAATACTTGGCAACAAATCGTAATCAACAGAACAATTCTTCTCATTTCGTTTTCATGTTATCAGAATATACGTCGCAAATGTAAATATTTATACCGGATAGGCGAACAAATTAGGGAATTAATCTATTATGAGTATATTCGTGGAAACACTTATAAAAAACCGCGAGATTATGAGACTAAAATCATGTATGCTTATGTGTAGTTTATTCATGGCGAGCTTAGCCTCCGCTAGTAACTTCGCCTCGGATTCTTTCAAGACCAAGAGCGGAAAAGAACTGATCATCACGTTCATCAAGCACGGTAGCTTGATGCTTACGTACGACAATCATTCGATACAGGTAGATCCTGTCTCCGAATACGCCGATTATACGACTTTCCCGAAAGCCGATATCATCTTGATTACCCACGAGCATGGCGACCATCTGGACCCGAAAGCGATACAAGCCGTCGAGAAAAGCGGTACGGAAATCATCGCCAACGAGAATAGCCAAAAGAAGCTGGGAAAAGGGAAGGTCCTAAAAAACGGCGATACGGATACCTCCATCAGCTATATGAAGATAGAGCCGTCCCCGCCTATAACACCACGCCCGGCCGGGATAAATATCACCCCCGCCACCGGGATAATGGCTATATCCTCACGTTCGACGGACTAAGAGTCTATATAGCCGGCGATACGGAAGACATCCCGGAGATGAAAGACCTAAAAGACATCGATATCGCTTTCCTTCCCGTCAACCAGCCTTATACCATGACCGTCCCGCAAGCGGCGAAAGCGGCCCAGATGTTCTCACCTAAAATCCTATACTACCATTACGGGGATACGAAGATCGGCGAGTTGAAAGATGCCTTGAAAGGTAGCGGTATCGACGTGAGGATACGGGAGCTACAATGACGACAAGGCACGGCTCGCCTTTAAGATATTCCGCCGGTACACCCAGCAAGCCAAGAGGAAATAAACGACACATTGTACCCACAACGTCACGTACTCCACACCGACTTGCTCAATCGACGCTCCCATCGAGTTGAGCTGTACATAGGCCAGCGTAGCGGGAGCCGCCGGAATGATATAATGGGCCATTTGCCAATACCAAGGCATCAATTCCAAGGGATAAGAGACTCCGGAAAGGAAGATCAAGCCTACCGAGAAGAAAGCGATCATCAATAACGGAGCCTCCGAGTCCGTAAAGAAATAAGAGGCGGCCAGCCCAAAGAAGCTGGTAGCCAGCAAGAAAGGTATCAGCAGGATCAAGGTGTTCAGATAATTACCGATATCCGGCAGGCCAAACAATAGCGGTATCAAGCCCAACAAGAACAAAGCGAAAATCGTATACAATACGCAATACACAAAGGTCTTGCTGATTATCACCCTAGCGATCCGGCCAAAGGATAATCCCTCGGAGGCGAAACGAACGATGGTGCCCGAATCCCGCTCTTCCCCGCTTATCATACCGATCACCATCAACAAGGTCTGGAACATAATGACGATCAATACCGCCGGGATCAAATAGGTTCCATATCCTTCCGTAAAATTATACAACGCCGTCCCGACCACTGATATGGGTTGCGCCGAAACGATCTTGGAAGCGTCTTGCTGGGGCAAGAACACCAACATCTCCGGACGATACCGATCGTTCAACGCCAACATGGCACCGCTAGAAGCCTCCTGCATCGCCATATAATATAGGAAGGCGCTTGTCGTCTGGTACATGATAAACAGGGACTCATTCCCTCGTGCCACCCGGGTCTCGAAATCAGAGGAAGATACAAGATTCCTACGGCATCCCCCTCCTTCATCCACTCCTGCGCCTCAGCGTAATCCAAACCATCGGCGATTACCGAGACTTGCGGAGTGGCGTTCAGTAAACGGATGTACTCCCGGCTCAAGTCGGTCTTTGAGTCATCGACGACTACCACCGGGGCGTTACGCACCAGATCCGGGGCATACATATAATTATACAGCAGGCCATAGAGAAATATACCTCCTACCAAGACGAGCAAGATAGCGTAGCTCGTGGAGATCGTCTTAAACTCGTCCTTGACCAAGGAAGCGATATCCGCCAAGGTTCCTTTCATATTATCGGATGTTCTCATATTTATGACTTAAAATAGCGGTTTTCAAATGTGGCAACAGTGCCAATGCCAATAACATAAACGCAAACAACGAACTTACGTTTACCCATGTATAAGGGAATCCGTAATCGCCATACAATAAGTTCTGGTTGATCTCCACGAAATGCCGTACCGGAAACAGGTACGAGGCGTAATGTACGGGAGCGTACATGGAATCGACCGGGAAAGTAACGCCGCATAAAGTAGCCCCCAGCGAACCGACCATCGACACCACGCTAATCACGATCGCTATAGCGGGAAACAACGAGAACAGGAATACCGCCAACGCTTGCGTAGCGACCACGAATAAGATCGCCGTCAAGTTCAATGGCCAGAAACCGCAAGCGAAAGGAATATGCATGACCCCGAACATGATATAGTTAGCGAAGACGCTCATGATACAAAAGATAATCGTATAAGGGAGCAGCTTGCCCACCACCGCCACGAACATATTCATCCGTGCCGCCTCCAGCCACTCATCGCCTGTCCGGAACTTGATCTCGCTACCGATAGCGTACACCGTAACCAGCAAAATGATCACTTGGAAAAAGACAAAGAAAAAAGGATTGCTCAGATAAACGGAATAATCCAGATCCGGGTTGAACAGCGGGTGGCTACTGGATCGTACCGGTAATAGGAAGGTGGTTATCTGATTCTCCCCCAGCCCCATCGCCGTAGCTTGCACAACCACCGGGGCGAGGGAAAGCGTACGCAGCAGGGTCTCGAAGGCCCCACGTACCTCACCGCCCACGCTCAACAAGGCATAGTGGTAATAATACGATAAAGTAGCGTCACGCCCCGCCGTGGCATCCGCCTCAAACTGATTGGGGATCACTAGATAACCGTAGATTTCTTTTGCTTGGGTAGCATGGCGAGCGGTCTCTTGGTCCGTATAATGCCGGGTTACCCGGAAAGTCGGTACCGCCTCTACCTGCCGGATGATCTCCCGGGACATGGAGGTGTTGTCTTGGTCCACTACCGCTATCGGTATGTTCTCCATCTGCCCGCTTCCGAAAATCGTAGACATGAAGAATATACAGAACAGAGGCAGCACGATACACACCCCGAAGTATAACCTCCGGGAAACCATGCGATCCAGTTCCCGACGTAAAACCATATAGAAAGGACTCTTCTTTAGCATAGCGACAATAAATTATTTAGTTGTAGAGACGGGGCGTGCCCCGTCTCTACAACTGGATAGTATCAAGGGAGTTGATAGAGTACGGACATACCGGGACGCAATCCCTCCACCTTCTCCACCGGTAAGGCATGTATCTCGAAGGTCCGCAAGTCATAGCTACCTGTCTGCTTGGTAGATTTCCAAGTAGCGAAACTGCCCAACGGACTGATATAATTGATCTTGAACTCAATATCCTTCTTATCGATCGCCGGTACATCGGCGACAAACGTTCCTCCCATCTTAAATAAAGGCAAACGATCCTCACGTACGTTCAATACCACATGCACGTCATCTAATACGACTAAGTTCATGATTGGCATCCCGGCCCCAACCAACTCTCCCCGTTTCGGGAAGATAGCGGAGATTTGTCCCGATTCCGGAGCCGTCAACCGAGCATCCTGTAAAAGAGCCGCTACCTCCTCCACGGTTCCTTGCGCCGCCGTCACCAAAGAGCGGGCGCTCTCCTTATCTTGTATCTGCGCCCCATCTACCGCCATTTGATATTGGCTATAAGTGGCACGTTCGGCGGCTTCAGCCGCTTTATACATGGCCTCCACCTCATCTTTACGCTGTGAGGTTACCACGCTATCTTTATACAAGGCATTCACCCGATCATAGGTAATCTTCGCCAATTGTAAATCCGATTTGGATTTATTCCACAATTGTTGCAAGGAAGCGATGATTTGCTTTCGTGTACCCTCATCCACTTTCTGGTGCTGATACTTCGCTATGTTCTCCATGGCGTTCACCTGTTGATATTTAGCCAATGCCTCCGGACTATTGATGACTACCAAGGTATCGCCTTGGCGTACATTCTGTCCCTCTTTTACCAGAAAGGTATCGATACGCCCCGGTAACTTACCGGAGATACGTATTTCCGTTGCCTCGATCTGCCCTTGCAAGATCACCGGCTTCTTTTTCAACAAGATCATCCGATCAACGAGACAACTATAACAATCGCCAAGACTGCGACGAAGGCCACACTCAAATATCTCTTAGTTTTATCCATAACTCCTAAATTTTCAATTTTCAATTCTCAATTTTCAATTCCCCAAAAGCTCCTCGGTCTTTCCCTCCATCTTGTATTGGTGGAACTGCTCCGGCGTACCGCAGACAGACAGCAGATTAATCAAGGCTACATCATACTGATAATAAGCCAAAAGAAAAGCGGTCTTCACCTTCGCCAGCATAACCTCGGCATCGACTACCTCCGTAGAAGTAGCCATTCCCTCTTGGAAGATTTCTTCCGCACCCGGACCAGTTCCCGGCTCATCTCGATCGTCGTATCCAAAGCTTTTACATTGTCCAAGGCATTTTGTAGCTGGCTGTAGAATTTATCGATACCGACCTCCAGATCCGTAATCGCCTTCTCCTTACCCAAACGAAGCGACTGACTAGCGATCTTTGCCTGCCGGATGGTTTTCTCCCGGTTCAAGCCATCAAAAATATTCCACGTAAAACCAACTCCCACCATCGTACGAGGCAACAAATATTTATCCAGTCCATCAGCGTACAAAGTCTGTTTGCCGAATAAAGCGATATTCGGGACATAAGCGGACCGGCCGATCTTTAGTTGATTATCGGCTACAACCTGCTGCAATTTCAATTGATTGACTATATAATTATTCATCGGAACCAGATCCTTGAAGTATTGGGCCGGAGGAAGCGCCTCATTAATAAATAAAGGAGTCGTGGTACGCACGTCGCTCCCCTCCTCCATATTAATCAAGCTTTTAAACGCCTGTTGGGCGACCGCTAAATCCTTACGGGCCGATTCCAGTTCTCGTTTCGCCTCGTCCATACTCACCTGAGCGAACAGACGCTCGGCCCGATTGATCATCCCGTTTTGCTCTAATTTAAGGGCTTGGTCATAATGGGTTTTCAAAGAATTGTACACTTCTGTTTTTACGTCCACCACGCTTTGTCCCAGACGAAGACCGAAATAAGCCTCGATCAATAAGGATTGTTGGTTAGCATCCACTTGGCTCCTATTCACCTCCGCTATAGAGACCATCGTCTTTCCGATCCTGTTCGCGTAGATACGTTTTCCTCCCGTGAAAACAGGCCACGTCACCGTAGCGTCTATAGAAGTGATGTTTTGGGAGATCAGCGGAAGCGAGAAAGTACCTTGCCCGATCTTATCCAATACCGACATGATCAACTCATTATCCGGGATATAATTATGGACAAACTCCTTCGCCGGTTCCGTATATTTACTCAGCGACTGCCGTACCTCTATCGGATTCGACATATGTACGAAAGCACCCGCGGCGTTCACCGACGGATACCAAAAAGCGTTTAGCTTTTGATGCTCATTCCGAGCCCATTCCACTTCTTTCCCGGCTATTTTCAAGCTTTTATTTTCCTTATGAAGCAGGTCGAGAGATTGTTCCAAGCTTAAATCCACATCGTTCCCTTGGCTCCATGAAGCGCATGGAAGAAGATACAGCAAAAGAATACTGTAAGATACTATATTACTCACCATAAACTCATTTAGTAATTGACGTTCAGTTGGAGTAATAACAGCGAAAAAGGGAGGATTGTTTTTACTTCTTTTTCAAGTTGGGAAGGAACCAAGTAACCAGTCCTAAAAGAGGCATGAAGCCACATACGTTGTAGACAGCCTCTATTCCATAATGATCCGCCATATTTCCTAATACGGCCGAGGCTATACCCGCCACACCGAAAGCAAATCCAAAGAAAAGTCCCGAGATAAGACCTAATTTATAAGGAAGCAACTCTTGCGCATACAACAAAATAGCCGGGAACGCCGATGATAAGACCAAACCCACGCAAAAACTAAGCACGATCGTCCAAGCGAATCCCACATGCGGCATCAACAAGCTAAATGGGGCTGCCCCTAGAATCGATCCCCAAATCACATATTTCCGTCCTATCTTATCACCGATAGGACCACCCGCCAAGGTTCCCATGGCCGTAGCGATCAGGAAGACGAACAAACAGATCTGCGAAGTCTGTACACTCACCCCAAATTTATGGATCAAGTAAAAGGTATAGTAGCTATTCAAACTAGCCATATAGATATATTTAGAGAAAATCAAGGTCAGCAATATCGAGATCGAAAAGACTGTTTTTCCCAAAGAAAGAGGCATCTCCACATGCGTCTCACCCGACTTCTTCTGCCATTTCACCCGACTCAAATACGCCTTATACCAATGGCAGATAGGAATCATCACCAAAATAGCGACGAATGCCAGTATAGAAAACAAAGCGATATGAGTCCGTCCATAAGGCGCCACCAATAAAGCAACCAGTAGCGGACCTAACGATCCGCCCAAATTACCACCCACTTGAAAAAGCGATTGTGCCAATCCCCTACGCCCTCCCGACGCTAGCGAGGTAATCCGGGACGCTTCCGGATGCAAAACCGAAGACCCGATACCTATCAAGAATACGGAGATCAAGACCCAATGGAGCGTAGAGGAAAAAGCGAGATTCAACAAGCCGATCAACGTAAAACTCATACCAATAGGTAACGACCAAGCCACGGGACGCTTATCAAAAACCAAACCGGTTATAGGCTGGAAAACAGAAGCGGATAATTGATAAACAAGCGTAATCAACCCGATTTGGGCGAAGCTCAACGCTAAATCATCCTTGAAAAGTGGATAAACCGCCGAGATAACGGATTGCAACGAATCATTCAAACAATGCGTAACGCTTAACGCCACCAATACCCGGAATGCTGTTTTATTTACCGGCTGCTGTTTAGGAACCTGCTCCATGACTGTCCATATTTCTATTTAACCTCATGCTCATTAACATTTCAAAAATCGCACAAAAAGTTAGCTAATTTCTAGAAAAACAAACCCTAAGAGCCTATTTTAACCATAGTTAATACAACTATTCTTTCGGTTCTTTTCATTTCTTTATGTTAATCGGCTTAATCTTAATACCTATGAGCCTTGTTTTCTCAGTGATACTTCAGAGCTGTATCCCGGAATGAGCATATATCTTATAACTCACTCCCAAAACAAACGCCAAAATCCCTTATCTGCCATCATTCCGACCCGAAGTTAAAGATCGAGATCATTAACGGGAACAGCTCTGAAGTTTTTTATATTTATTCCTCTTCTTCTCCCTCGTTCGCCGAATGTAAGATAAAAGTAGTAGCGCCAATCGTTACGATCGTACCCTCCCCGATACGTACTTGTTCTTTTTTACCGACCAATACATTTTTCACAAAAGTCCCGGTCAAGCTAGGAAAGTCACGCACCATATAAACGAACTTGCCATTAGTGTCTTTCTTTACATTAATCACACAATGCTTACGCCCCATACTTGGATCGCTCGTGATAATAGGGACATCTACACCTTCCGTATCCTTATTACGGCGACCAATCACATTATCTCCCATCACTAATGGTAGATCTTGCTTAAAAGCAAAACCATTCTCGATAATGGTAATATAACCGCAAGAGAAATCCGGTTCCTTCACCTCTTTTTCCTCACCGGTAGCCGTCTTCACCACCTTTCGGCCCAATTTAATCTTAAATTGCGCTCCACACTGCGGACAGACGAAGGCTAATACCTTCCCTTCCTGATATTTGGTCTCATCAAAAGACAACTGATTATCACATTTTGGACAGAATACTCTTTTCATACACTTAAATACAGGATCTAGTATTACAAACGGAGCGCAAATTTACGAAAAAACCTTCAGCTACACTCCTAAAATCTCATGGTTATGATTTTTTGAAACAAAAAAGGCCATCCGTCACGGACAGCCAATCTCAATTGTTAACCTTAAATCTAATACCATGAAAAACACAGTGCAAATATAGAGGTTTTATGTTATGTAGCATAATATTTTATTTGCAAATCTCATTTACTTAACCAGATTTAACAAAACTATGCTTTAAAACATATCCGTAAACAATATATATCCCCTTAGAACTTAGGTTCATTCTCTTTAATCTCCTTCAAAGGCAAGGTAAACCAAAAAGTGGAACCTACTCCCAATGTAGATTCTACCCCGATTCGTCCCCCTAGTTTCTCGATAATATTTTTGCAAATCGCCAATCCTAATCCGGTACCTTGTTTGCAAGCGTTCAACTTAACAAAGCGATCGAATATAGTTCTACAATCTTCCTCCGAGATTCCCATTCCCGTATCCGAGACGAAACTCGTATTTCATCTTTCGATACCTTATAGGCTAATTTGATCTCACCTTCCGAAGTAAACTTAATCGCATTTGTCAAGAAATTAGAAATAACCTGCACGACTCGTTTCGGATCTGAGAAAACAGTCACGGGTTGTGAGCCCCGATCGAAAACAAATCGAACGTTTTTCGGAATCTTCAAGGCATGTACCGCATAGGTTTCCTCACAGATCTCCTTAAAATCGAAATTTCTCTTCGTAATGTCAAAGGTTCCCGCCTCAATCTTTGAGAAATCAAGATATCCTCAATCAATTGCAGAAGCAATTCACTATTCTTGTCAATGATATCCACATAAAACTCTCGTTCCTCCTCCTCTATCTCCTTGGTCTCTGCCAGTATATTCGCGAAACCAACAATAGCATTTAAAGGCGTGCGGATCTCATGACTCATATTCGCCAAGAACATAGACTTAAGCCGATTCGCCTCTTTAGCCTTAACTAACTCATATTCTTTCCGTTGACGCTCTCGTTCCGCCCAGCGCAATTTATCTTGCATGGCGATCTCATCCGTTATGTCCATCAAGTAATAAAGGATTTTCGCAGGTCTTCCCGCCTCATCATATTTATAAGGGTACGCATACGCTCTCACCCAAACATATTGCCCCTCAAAAAGCTGTCGGTATTGAATACTATATTCACCGATCTCACCCATAACAATCTTTTCAAAGCCTTGTACAAGTACCCTTTCCCGATCTTCCGGATATACGATCTCACAAAAATCTTTTTTTCGTTGTCAAGTTACTTGCTCTCAATCTGGATTTATTACCTAAAACACGTAAATCCAGATCGATATGCATCTTATCGGTTTTAACATCATATTCCCACAGCAAGGAATCACTGCAACGCATAACCGTTTTCAACTTCGTGAACAGTTCCTCTACTTTCTCCGACTTTTGATATTCTTCCGTCTCATCCGTAAACATTAGTACATATCCACAGATATCTTCAGCCTCTCCTTTCAACGGCACACATTTAATAGACAGACGTAAATTTATACCTTCCTTTTTTGGGTCTATGTTATAGTACTCATTCGTTTGTATATTATCAATTCATAATTACAATCGAACACAACCATTTCTCCCTGTTTCAGACGAGCGATCTTGTCCTCTGGAAAATTAGGATTCTCGAAAAGATTTATTCCCATAATATCCTTCCGGCTTATAGCGAACAAATTCTCGTCCGTCCTATTGAGATCCACTAGCTGCCCCCTCTCGTCATAAACTTCAATTCCAACAGGTAATTTCTGGAATAGGGCATTAAAGCTCATTTCCTCTAGCATTTTATTACATTGTCCCATCGTCATATTAAATTATAACCACTAATTCCCTACTTTAAATCAATCAAGCAATCTCCTCTGTTATTTATACAACAAATGAACGATAATAACGATTGCAGCAGAAGTTTAAAGTTATAGAAATAATATGAAAATCAAACATAATCATGTTGAAAATATATGTTTTCGATATTGAGAAAGAGTCATTCCCGTCCGTTGACGAAAAAAACGATTCAATGTCGATTGAGACGGAAAATTAGTCAATATAGCGATCTCCTGTATATTTAATCGAGAGTCACGTAGCAACGACTTACCTCTAACACTATATAGATAGATAAAAACTCCTTGCTGAAATGCCACACCTTTCATTCATGATCGCACTTAAATAAGTTGTCGTTATATTCAATTTATCCGCATAAAATCCGACATTCTTGTGATTCTTGAAATTCTCTGCCACGAGACTACAGAAATCATAGATCAATTGCTCTTTTCTCAAACTAGTCCTGAAAGGGATTTTCTTACGCACTTTCACATAATAGTCGTAAACATCCATGTAAAAAATCCCCAAGTAACATATAATCCGCTCCCTCAGAAGCCCATTACCCCGATACCGCTCAAGCTCATTCTCTATCAATTGCAAAATGATTGAAAACGCTCAATACCATTATTATCCTCTATATTATAGTAAAAATGATCCTTCACGAAAAAATGAAATCCCGGATCAAAATGACGTAAGGAACTTAATACATCCCCATGTAGTACATGTGGTATGATGATAAACTTCGCCGAGAAGTCCTCACTCACGTTCCGCATTGAGCATAACTGTCTCGGAAATAAGAAAATCAATTCATTCTTATTCCATACATGCTTATTTTCAAGTAAATGAATGATCGCACTACCTCTATTACATACTGCTATTATCCCGTAATCCAAAAAGAAGGCTCTGAAGTCAATGGACTATCTTCAATCTGTTCCGTAATAATAAAGTCTTTTTCTAATCCGCCTAAAAAACGATCACATGTATTATACCTATTCTCTTGCATATACTCTTATAAATTAAGGGAATACGAAATCTTACCTTCAACAACAATCAACAGAATAATATTATATTTTGTTCTGCCCGTTAAGGTCCCAAGTATATTCGTTTGATATTTTTCTTTCCTTACCCCCTCTTCTATTAGCCATCAAACCTTATATATCAATTGGTGCTAACAGCTAACCAAGGAAATCATAAAAAAACACAAGACAAAATTATATAATAAAAAATTGACTATTAAATGCATAACTAAACTAAAAAGCGTACAAAAACACATCAATTGTATACAAAATCGAAACAGACAAAGAATAACCGAAAAAGATCACAAAAATACAGTTAGCTTCATTGACAAAGTATGGATGTTACCCTCGGAAAGGGGCGCTTAAGCAGTGTTCTCAAAAATTCGTGTATCCATGCCTCTATACAAAAAAAGGCTATCCATCACGGACAGCCAATCTCAATTGTTAACCTTAAATCTAATACCATGAAAAACACAGTGCAAATATAGGCGGTTTTATGTTATGTAGCATACTAAATTATTTGCAAAATTCATTTACTTAACTCGATTTAACAAAATCATGCCCTAAAACATAGTTATTAACAAGAAAACTATTCGTTCAGATCTAATAGCTTCCCAAGAAATCGTCGAGGGAACGAGTATCATCATCTGGCATCAATTCTTTTTTCAAACGAAATTTGCGTTTATAGATAGCATCCTTCGTCACATTCAAGACTGACATCAGCTCCGCCGAGGTTAGCCGCAATTTGATCAAGCAACAAAAACGAATGGCATCCTCCGTCAAATCCGGATAAGCGACACGTAAACGACTTATAAAATCATCATAAAGAGTATTTACGATCTCGATCAAGTTTCTCCAATCTGAATCCGGCAATATCGTTTCCGATTTAGAAAGTATCTTCAGCTTCTTGAACGTATCCAACTGTTCCAGCAAACACTTCGCCAAACGCTCCTTTTCCTTGATCAAGATTCCACGTCACGATGCGCTTTCCACTGAGCCGCATGCTGGTATTCCTTCAAACATTTCTCCTTCGCTTCCAATTGCTCCTTGATGTGCGACATCTCACGACTATAACGTTGTATCAAGATTTCATTTTTATCCACAAGACTCGCTATTTCTTTCAGTTCTTTCTCCTTTTTGTCTTATAAAGGTGATAACGCAAAAAAGATAATAAAAGTAGGGCAAAAGCAACGATGATTAAAATGATCAGATAATAAATATCTACATAGAAATGCTTCGGTTCCGTTAGAATCGGGCTTAGAGCAGTACATGTGTGCAGCGCAAACTTCATATAAATAGTATTTATTATCTTAATACTTCTTTCTTAGAATTCCCTCTCTCCAAATCGCTTCCAAAAAGCCTGTCCCATATCCGATCAATTGGACAAAAGCCGCTATGATAGATAACAACGCAACGATTCCGTTCTTATTTCTCACTAAAGCGTCAAAAAAGATCAGCGAAATATAAAATAACAATAGCCCCCATACCTTTGGAACGAAAAAAGCGGAAATACATACCCCAAGCAGACCTACCACAAATAAGGCCGGCAGGCAATGTACCCATTTCAATGATTCCGGGTACTTCTGGTACAAGATAATCCTAGCGTACCCCGAATGCCATACTTGCCGGAAAAACTGGACGAAATTTGTTCTTCGCTTATGATAGACCCAAGCGCCCGGAAAATAACGGCATTTATAGCCTGCCGCAAAAATCCGGATACTAAAATCTATATCCTCTCCATAACGCATATCAGAGAAACCACCCAAGGCTTCATACACCTCTTTCCGCATTCCCATATTAAAACTCCGAGGATAGAATGTATCCAAATGTCTCCGGCTTCCTCGGATCCCTCCTGTCGTAAAGAAAGAAGTCATCGAGTAATTGACCGCTTTCTGTATAGCGGAAAAAGAAGAATGCGCCCTGTCGGCACCACCAAAGGCATCCACCTTATAACGCATCAAGACTCGTGTACTTGTTCCAGATAGCTGGCCGGAACGATACAATCCGAATCCAAGACAATCACGATCTCTCCTTCCGCATAACGTACCCCTTGATTGCGAGCCAAGCCCGGGCCTGAATTCTCTATATAGAAATAGCGAATCCTCAAGCGGTCATTATAGGCATTGACTATGGGCTCACAAGGTATAGAAGAACCGTCGTCCACTACGATAACCTCAAAATGTACATATGTCTGCCGGGTAAGGCTGTTTAATAAATCGTCTATCTCCTCCGGACGATTGTAGACAGGAATAATAATTGAAAATACTTCCATTAAGCAAGATTTAATCTGCCGACAAAAGTAAAGAGTTAAAAAGCGTGTGTCAAAAAAGGGCACTGGACAAATAGAGAACATAGCTGGACATCGAATACCCCCTATTTTTTACCCCATAATAGAAAAACTGGACAAAATCCATAAGATACGCTCAGTTTATCCATACGGAAAAGTCTATTTATCAATAGCTTACAAAACACAATACTATCCGTTACTATTTGGACAAAGACTGGACGCACACAATATTATTTCATTCGCACATCTGCCCCCCACATTAATTTTTCCCGAAGCGTCTGATAAAAAGTATGGTTATAGCGTTTGATACTTTCGTCGTATAATCGGCCTTGCTTATCTTTAATTCGATACCTGCCGGGAATATTTCCGAACGTCCATCTAAAGAGATCAGAAAATATTTATTCCGGCTCTCTACCCGAAGCATTATTATATCTGAATCCGGAATCACCAACGGACGCACGTTCAAGGAATGCGGAGCGACCGGACTTAAGACAATGCTATTACTTTGCGGGACGATAATCGGCCCATTTACGCTCATCGAATAGCTGTGGAACCGGTAGGTGTAGCCACTACCAAACCATCCGCCTGATAAGAAGTCAGATATTCCCCATTCAAGAATGTATGAATCGTAATCATCGAGGAACTATCACGCTTCAGCACGGCGATCTCGTTCAAGGCGTAATTATATCCGCGAAACGCACGGTCTTCCGTATATAAACGCAAGAGGGTTCGTTCCTCTACCTTATAGTAATTCTTAAAAATCTCATCCAGCGTATCCTCAACCTCATTACTGCTGACATCCGCAAGGAAACCCAGCCGTCCGGTATTAATGCCTAAAATAGGGATATCCTGTTTATTTACCCGGGCCGCCGTACGAAGGAACGTACCATCTCCTCCCACGCTAAGCACTATATCCAGATCAAACTCATCACCCACTAATAGCCCGCTCACCACTGGCTCAAAACCAAAAGCATCGGTAAGGAATGTATAAAAAGGGCTGTCCACATAAATATCAGCCTCTTGTTCACGAAGCTTCTCAAACAGGCGTTTAATCAGATTCTGTCTCTCGATCTGATATTCACTTCCAAATATTCCAACTTTCATTCTACGCTCCTTACTTTACATATTCATATAATGTAATAACTCATTCATCCGCTGCCGCAACATATCATCCACCATCCCCTTCTCCATAAAATGATAAAGCACCGTATAATTGAAACGCTCGAAACTACGGATCACGGGAGAGGCATCTTCCAAATCGATCTTAAGGGTTATAAGCAGACGGCCCGTATCTTTATCTTGATGGGATAGCAAATTAAGGACATGGGCATTATTCGCCTCTACCAAACGGGCGATATCCGTTAATGAATAATCCTGTGGCATCATTTCCAATACGATCACGCTTCCAGCCGCCTCCGCATTACATAGCTCGGATAAAGCATCCACCAAACGATCCCGGGTAATCGCCCCCAAATAAGTTCCGTCCACGGAAACCACAGGCAACAGGCTCAATCCATATCGGGTTATCATTGCCAACACTTCATGTAAATGTCTATTTTCCGAAATCGCCGGAGCGAATAAAACCGGCTCACCGATCGTAGCCGAAGGATCCGGCAGCGCCAATAAGTCTTTTTCCGACACTAAACACTGGTATGCGCTATCACTCAATAACGGAAGATGCTTGAGTTTAAAATCCTCCATTAACGCCAACGCATATTCCGCTGTGTCAAAACTTTTTAACACCGGAATTTCCTTTGTTATGAAATCTTTCACCAACATTATTCTGTTAATTCCCTAAATCCTGCTAAATTTGCCGATACTTTTGTGCAAATGTAATGAAAGAAAAAAGATATACGATATACAATGACAAATTTAAGTGTAAACATTAACAAGGTTGCTACTATTCGTAACGCGAGAGGTGGCAATATGCCAAACGTGCTGAAAGTAGCGCAAGACTGTGAATTATTCGGGGCACAAGGAATTACGGTTCATCCCCGTCCGGATGAACGACACATACGCTATAGCGATGTTTATGGACTAAAACCTCTTATCCGGACAGAATTTAACATAGAAGGTTATCCTTGTGATAAATTCATCGACTTGGTATTGAAGGTAAAACCGACCCAAGTCACACTGGTTCCGGACGCTCCGGATGCCATCACGTCGAACTCAGGTTGGAACGTAAAGGACAATTTCGATTACTTAAGCGAATTGGTAGACACCTTTACCTCACAAGGAATCCGTACATCCATCTTCGTCGGAACAGACTTGGCGAATATCGAACTAGCGGCGAAAACAGGTACGGACCGTATTGAGCTATATACGGAACCTTATGCGACCTTTTATCCGGAAGATCGTGACAAAGCGATCGCTCCTTTTGTAGAGGCCGCTCAATTAGCTAAAAACTTAGGATTAGGCGTAAATGCCGGACACGACTTGAGTCTGGAGAACCTTGCTTTCTTCAACAAGAATATCCCTTGGCTGGAGGAGGTTTCTATCGGCCATGCCTTGATTTGTGATGCGCTCTATCATGGTTTGCAAGAGACGATCGCTTTATACAAGGCATGCTTGAATAATTGAGAATGGAGAAGATGAATATTGAAAATTATAACCTATAATTCAAAACGATGAGTATTTTACTTTCACTACAGGCCGTGGGCTCTCAGGCGGCAGATCAAATGCCGGATTTAACGGCTGTAACCCTTCCTACGGAAGCGGAAATCAATGTGATAGACCTTGCCTTTAAGGGAGGTTGGATTATGGTGGTATTGTTACTGCTCTCTCTGATGGCTATTTATATTTTTGTTCAACGTCTGATCATCATTCGCCGTGCGGGAAAAGAAGACGAGACGTTCATGAATCGTATTAAGGACTATATCCATGAAGGAAAAGTGGACTCGGCTCTCAATTTATGCCGGAGCACCAACACACCTTCCGCCCGTATGATCGAGAAAGGCATTACCCGTTTGGGCCGTCCGATGAACGATGTGCTTGTAGCGATCGAGAATGTCGGAAATTTGGAGATCGCTAAACTGGAAAAAGGTTTCCCCTTGATCGCGACGACCGCCGCCGGCGCTCCCATGCTTGGTTTCCTTGGGACAGTAACCGGTATGGTACGTGCTTTCTTCGATATGGCAAACGCAGGCACCAATGTTGATGTCTCCTTATTATCCGGTGGTATCTATGAGGCCTTGGTAACAACTGTTGGTGGTCTGGTAGTTGGTATTATTACATTGTTCGCGTACAACTATCTGGTATCTCAAGTAGATAACGTCGTGAACAAGATGGAGGCTCGTACGATGGAATTCATGGATTTATTAAATGAACCGGCTAATTAATTGATAATGGAGAATTGAAAATTGAAGATGAGCCAACTCTCCTCTATTTAATTTTCAATTCTCCATTTTCAATTTTCAATTATAAAAAATTATGGCTCTAAAAAGAAGAACAAAGGTAAACGAAGCGTTCAGCATGGCCTCTATGACCGACGTCATATTCCTCTTGCTGATCTTCTTCATGGTTACCTCTACCGTAGTAATCCCGAACGCCATCAAGGTTACCTTGCCGCAAGCGCAAAAGCAGACAGCGGCGAAACCTCTTACGAGGGTAACGATAGACGCGAACTTGAATTACTACGTGGCATTTGGAAAGCAAAAAGAGGTACAGGTCTCATTTGATGAGATCACTCCTTTCTTGCAAGATAGTTACGCGAAGGAACCGGAGATGTTCGTCGCCTTATATGCCGACGAGACCGTGCCTTACAAAGAGATTGTAAAGATACTGAATATAGCGAACGAGAATAAATTCAAGATGGTGCTTGCCACCCGTCCGCAGAAATAACAGATATGAGACTGAATAAGGATGACATATACAGTTTGATCGGTACCGTTGCTTTTCACGGTGTCATTCTACTGATACTTTGGTTTACCGTATTGAAAACCGAGGTACCGGATGAAGACGGGGGTGTACTCGTTAATTTCGGGAATGTAGATGCCGCCGCCGGAATGTTCGAGCCTAAGTATACCGGGCAAGAACCGCCTCAGGAAACGACCACTCCCCCTCCTCCCGTACCGGAGCCGCAAGTGGAAACGCCCAAGCAGGAACTCATCACTCAAGATATCGAGGAAAGCGTAGCCCTTGAGGACGCTAAAAAGAAGAAAGAGGAAGAGAAACGCAAGAAACTAGAGGCTGAGAAGAAACGGAAAGAAGAGGAGGAGAAAGAACGTATCCGCCGGGAAGAAGCCGAGAAGAAACGTCTGGCCGAGGAACGCCGCAAGAAGGAACAAGCCATTAGCAACAAGGTGGCCGGAGCTTTTGGTATGGGAAACGCCGAGGGTAACAGTCAAGGCGACGCTGAAAGCGGAACCGGTAACCAAGGAAGTCCGTTCGGTAACTCCGATCACGGGGCGAACGAGGGCGTAGGCGGTTACGGATCATTTAATTTGAACGGCCGTTCCATTGGTGCCGGAGGCTCCCTCGTCCCGCTTACACGATCCAAGAGGAGGGGCGTATTGTTATCAATATAACCGTAGATCCGAAAGGCAACGTTATATTTGCCGAGGTAGGCCGGGGAACTAATATCGACAACGCCTCCATGCGTAAAAGCGCTTTGGACGCAGCTCGAAAGGCGAAGTTCAACAGTATCAGCGGCGCTAATAACCAGAGTGGTACTATTACTTACGTGTACAAATTTAAATAATTGAATCTTATGAAGAAAGCGATCGTATTCTTAGCGAATGGCTTCGAGGAAATGGAAGCCACGGGAACCGTAGACATTTTGCGTCGCGGAGGTATAGACACGAAAACAGTCTCCATCACCGACGACCGTAAAGTGATTGGTGCTCACAATATGGAATATACGCTGACGCCACATTTACCGAAATCGATCTTTCGGATGCTGATGCCTTGATCTTACCCGGAGGCATGCCCGGAGCATCCAACTTGAACAATTCGGAACCGGTGAAAGAAGCCTTATTGCAACAATACCGTGAAGGACGTATCGTAGCGGCTATCTGCGCAGCTCCGATGGTATTAGGCGGTCTAGGTTTGTTAAAAGGTCGCAAAGCCACTTGCTACCCCGGGTTCGAACCGAAATTGATTGGTGCCACGGTAACAGGCGAGGCTGTCGAGGTAGATGGAAATGTGGTAACCGGTAGAGGACCGGGCTTGGTATTCAATTTTGGCCTAGCTTTAGTATCTGTACTAAAAGGTGATGCGGTTGCGGAGGAAGTTGCGGCCGGATTACTATTATAAGATTTAGATCATCAGTCGAAACCCAATAGAATAGGGAACGTAATCCATTGAGTTATGTTCCCTATTCCATTGAGTTTTATCACCTATCCTATTGACTTACGAGATATCCCCCAAAGAGCTCCCAGCCCTATTCTATTTTGATCGTTTCAACCGCTTGTCGCTTCGTCCCATCCATGGATACCGCACGATAACGAACCGTGGAGAAATCAATGGAACGTAAATCTATATTCCGAATAACGCTATTGTACATCGTACGGTAATAAATCACATGGTTTCGCATATCCGTAACCGAAGTCCATTGAGTAGCGCTCGGTATATCGCAAGGTACTTGCCCTAATGGGAATTCGATCCCTACGGGAATATCAAAATTATTCAATATCTGGAAACACTGGAAGACCGTTTCCAATGCGGTTTCTTGTTGTGGGGCCGAAGATTGGTAAAAAGCCGCACGAACGAAACGTGACGGTGGAGTTACGTCACCCGGAATCCCAAGGAAACCGCTTCCCGCACCAAATGAAGACAACTCTATATTTCCTAATTGTTGATTGGGGGCCGTACCCGGGAAAAGATTAACATAATTATTCAGGTTCGTCAGATGCCACTCGAAACTGGGAGAATTAGTCAGAACTCCTAACGTATTCTCATAGAAGTGTAGCTCACCCTTAATAATCTCAAGAACCAGTTGACGCCCCGACGGCTCGGCAAACCGCCAATGAACGGTAGACGCACGAGGATCTATATTGATAACATGCACTTTCTTAACAGCCTCTTTCACCTCCTCTACATTTGAACATTCCCCCAACAGCCAAGACACTAATTGCAGATCAGAGATACTTTTATCCCGAACTGCGGCATCATATTTCTCATATTCACCGTACTTTGGAAAATAAAACAATCCAGCCGATAACCCAACCTCATTGAGTCCTTCGGCGATAAATTCCTTTTGCTCCACTGCCAAGCCCACATATCCATAACGTGCCGTGAAAGTCATTCCATCAACCCCATCCGGGGTATACGATCGTTCGGTGTATCCTCTTGGAACCACGACATACTGGCTGTTCAAATTACTTCCACCCCATTCTATCGTACGTGCTACAATAGTCGTACTGTCCTTGCTTTTTAAGGTAATACCGGTACAAGCCTCTGCAGCGGAAGGATTAATAAGCAAGCCGGCAATCGCAAATAAAATAAAGAAACGTCTCATAAGTATCATTTTTGATAAAAACAAGCGACAGGAGAAGGTTGTTTTCAAGATTTCAAGACTTTTTCGTATGTTTGCGGTCATTTTATCAAAAAGTATAATATGAATAATAATCTAAAAGGTTTCGCTTATGGAATAGCGACTTCTGTTACATTCGGTTTAATCCCTTTGTTTACATTGCCTCTTATGGAGAAGGGTATGCGGTTTGATTCGATATTGTTCTATCGTTTCTTATTCGCAGCCATCGCCTTATCGGGTATGCTTCTAGCGAAAAAGGAATCTTTCAGAACAGAGATGCGAAACCTACCGATATTGATTTTATTAGGCGCTTTCTATACAGGTTCGGCTATGTTCCTGTTTTGGGGATATAATTTTATGGCGGCAGGAATCGCGACAACTCTACATTTCACATATCCAATATTTGTAACCCTTTTCATGCTTTTTGCATTTAAAGAAAAAACATCATGGATCACGCTTTTAGCGATCGGACTCGCCATTTGTGGAGTAGCCCGCCTATCAATCGATGGAGGCGAGATGCAATTAAACGGGTTAGGCGTGATCATCGTATTACTTTCCGCGGTCGCTTATGCCCTCTATATCGTAACCGTCAATAAATCAAGGTACATGATATGCCGGGACGAAAACTTACGTTCTATGTATTTATCGTCAGTACCTCTTTATTTTTCATAAAAGCACAGGCAGGAACAGGAATCCAACCCATTCCAGACCTGCCCTCTTTTATTAACCTCGTCTTATTAGCCTTCTTGCCAACCGTAGTATCTAACATTACATTGGTACAAGCCGTACACCATATCGGTTCCACCCTAACTTCCGTACTGGGAGCAACAGAACCCGTGACAGCCGTCTGCGTGGGTGTTTTAGTCTTTGGAGAGCCTTTCACCCCTCACCTCGCTTTAGGAATCTTACTGATTATCGTAGCGGTTACATTGATTATCCTGTCCAAATACATACAGAAAAGTCTCCATGAGGCCAAGCGATTGTTCAAAGCACGGCACATCTTAAGAACCAAATAACAATACAATCGAAAGCAATACGGCATAGATAAATACATTCCGTGCCGTATGCCCTAAAGTTCTATTAAGCTCACGGCCTTGATACTGTTTCATCTCCAGCCATGTGGCGGCAAACAGCACGCTAAAAGCTGCGAATAAACAAACAAGCCAAGGTGAGGCATCCATCAATAAAGGAAGAGTTATCAAGACAGCCAATATACCGTTCAGCAAATAAGTTACCAACCGAACGTACGCCCGAATAGCACAATCGTAGTCCGTTTACGAGCCGCCTTATCTTGCTCATAATCCCGGTAATTATTCACGATCAAAATATTAGCGGACAACAGCCCCAATGACAACGAAAGCAAGAATGACAATAAGGAAAACGATAATGCTTGTACATAATACGTAAAACAAACCGGAATAATCCCATAAAACAATACGACACACACATCCCCCAGCCCGTTATAAGCCAAAGGAAACGGCCCTGCTGAATAAGCCAAGACACAAATCGCGATAGCAATTCCTACACCGATGAGCTCCCAGCCGGCAAAGAACAACAAGAAACAGCCACATAGACAAGAAAGCCCCAACGTGATAAAAGTCCCCCATAGCATTGCCTTAGGAGTTATCCAACCGGAAGCCACCGCTCGCTCCGGGCCTAACCGGTCCTCCTTATCCGCCCCCTTCTTAAAATCAAAATAATCATTGGCAAAATTACTGGCTATCTGGGCGAGTAAAGCCACCAAAACACAAAGGATCGCCGGAGCCAATTTAAATACTCCATCCCTGTAAGCCAGCGCACACCCAACTAATACCGGACTAAATGATGCCGGCAACGTTTTCGGACGTGCCGCCTCTAACCAAGCTTGAATTCTCGATCTGTTATTCTCCATTCTATTGTTTTATTCTTAAAATAACTACAAAAATAAAAAACAAATAACATATACTGTTGTTATTATCTAAAGAAATACTTGTATATTTGCGCCATGAAGAATTTTCTATTCATATTAGGTCTGTTGATGAGCTTCATGCTGTTTGCTCCCGAAGAAGGAACAAAGAGTATGGATGAGGTTATGTCTGCGACTAAAGAGGCCGTTATGAAAGAAAAAAACACGGCAGATGCCCAACGTCGTTTCGAAGTATTAAGTAACGAGCTGAAAAGCAGTAACTGCTTAACTCCCCGCAGGATTTCACAAACGGCAAACAACACTATCGAAATACGGATATGGAAAAATATGGAGAAATCCCTTCAAGACATGCGTTTGAGAGGAGTAAATCAACTTCATAGAGTATCTCAACATATATCCACTTATCAGATCATAAATTTATCCACACTTCTGTGTCGTATGGGAGAGCATGTCTTTGCCCTACGAAAACTCATTATTTAGTTTTTTATTGTTTCATATTTGTATCTTTCGGTAAGTCATTGATATGTCTTATCGGTAGGAATATTGCATTTATTAAATCAATATTTCCGGGGAGTTATTGCCCATTTACATTATTATAAACAATTAAAAATTACAATTATGACAACAAATAAATCAGGTAAAATACGTATATATCTTTATGTTCTTCTAACAATCGCAGGTTGTGTATTCGCATGCAGTTCTATCATCCCTAACGACTATATTAAATTAGTAGTAGTTATGGGCACTCTATGTGTTGGTCTATATGGCATAATGAAAGGACTGAGTAATACCGGGACGTCATCGGAAGAGGAAGTCTTGGAAAAAGAATAATAAAATACAACAATATCGAATCCTAAAAAAATAAGAAGATCATGAGAATAAATAAAGATTTAGCTGATGCAATCATGATGGTTTCATTTATCGTATTGGTATTAGTCGGAACTACAACATTTGACAATGAGGTTACTAAAAACGTAACCATGGGATCCTCGGTGTGATTACGGTAGCGATGTTAGTTCTTCGCGTCATAGGATCACGCCAAAAGGAAGAGGAAGAAGCCTTTTAGTAGTTAGTCCATTGGTTTCCTGTTGTTGTCCCGGGGTGACCCGGGATTATCTGAGATACGTTTTTCTACCTACATTATAATAACTTGCTGTTTGACTTGGGTATAGCGTTTTTACGCTTGACAACAGGAAACCGGACTTATATACCTTACACTTTTCGACTGAACTTTTTCTCTTTGACAAGACTAACTGCGGCAGCGGCGAAAAACAAGAAAACACCTCCCGTTAACAAAGCGAACACGGCATGCCCATGATAAACATTGCGTACAATCCATCCATGAATGATTCCATTCGTGATTTGAGGTATCGTTATAAAGAAATTAAATATACCCATATAAGTACCCATCTTATCAGCGGGAAGACTATCAGAAAGAATAGCATAAGGCATCGCCAATATACTTGCCCACGCTATACCGATGCCAATCATGGAAAAGACCATCATTCCTGTGCTATTCAACAAATAGAGAGAAACCAGCCCTGCTCCTCCTAGGCATAAACAGAGGGCATGAGTCCTTTTCCGACCTAAATGACGGGCAATCGGGATCAATAATAAAGCGAATAACATCGCCACAAAATTATAGATACTGAATAACTCACCTACCTTATCGCCAGCCATCGCATATTCGGCGGAAGCAGGATCTGTTGCCCCATATACATGTTCAGCGATAGCAGGCGTAGAATAAACCCACATGGAATACAAGGCAAACCAAGCGAAAAACTGGCATAAACCTAACTGTAACATTATTTTAGGCATATGAAAGATATCATGCATGATCTCCATAAAGCCATTGCTATCCCGCCTTTTTTCAATGACCTCACCACCGGAAAGCCGAAACTCAGCCATCTCTTCCGGGGAATATTCCTTTGTCTTAAAAATTGTCCATAATACGCTCGCTAATAAAATCGCCGCACCGGCATAAAAGGCGAATTTAACATTATCGGCAACCTCACCAGCAACCGCCGTATTAGATAAACCAAACACCTTATTCATAATACTCGGCAACAAAGAACCAACGACAGCACCGATACCGATCAAGAAAGTCTGGATCGAGAAGCCAGTCGTATGCTGCTCATCGGGTAGCATATCCCTACCAAGGCACGGAAAGGCTCCATCGTTACATTGATGGAAGCATCCATGATCATCAACATACCCGCACCAATCAACACGGGAGATAAAATAGCCGTCTCTGTACCGGGTGACAAGAACAATCCCGCATTCGGCATCAATATCAAGGCGATCGTCGTAAAGATAGCTCCTACCAGAAAAAACGGACGCCGACGTCCTAAACGGCACCAAGTTTGGTCGGAATAATGACCAATGATAGGTTGTATGATCATACCTGTCAGCGGAGCCGCTAACCAAAATAAGGATAGTTGCTCTACATCCGCTCCATAGGTTTGAAGTATTCTACTTGAATTTGCGTTCTGAAGGGCGAAACCGAATTGAATGCCCAAGAAACCGAAAGTTAGATTCCAAATTTGCCAAAAACTCAAAAATGGTTTTGTTTTCATGAGAATTATGTTTTTTAAGGTATTTATTTGTTTGGTGACAAACATA
>ENA-OQCK01000138-OQCK01000138.1-human-gut-metagenome-genome-assembly--contig:-NODE-138-length-41854-cov-8.455628_pt1 | contig 41854 bp, 44 predicted proteins | sample MGYA00242498_ERZ504578 | MGnify/ENA primary metagenome ERZ504578 (study PRJEB26092, sample SAMD00036229) | human gut metagenome | host: Homo sapiens | study: EMG produced TPA metagenomics assembly of...
ATCTGATAATCATATATAGAATTACTGCGGCGCAAGCGGCTCTAGAAGACTAATCAAGGGGGTTGATTTTTAATAGTTTAAGCACACGGTAGACAGGAGGGTGGATTGAGTGATCAATCTACTCTATTTTTTATAGTCATATGGTATAATCTTATATATCAGGATATTGAAGTGGAGGGGAAGGCAACAAAACGACTAGTTTAATCGTTCGTTTTAATTAGTCGTTTGCAAATATCGCAAAAAACATTTACTTATGAAAGTCAAAAAGACTTTAGAATATAATTTTGATGCGGTTTTTGGGGTATTTTACTAAACCTATATGTTCCCTATAAAATAATCGATATAAACGACTAATTAAAACGAACGATTAATTCATTCGTTTTTTATGGTTAAACCCTCTTTTTGCATAAATATAATGAGAACGGATATATATGAAAACGACATTAGGCATAGAGTTCGAGCCTTTTTTTCCTCAGATAAGTCATCGTGCCAAGATCGGCTGCGCAAAGTATGATTTGTCCACTGGGGAAGGAGTGGCGATGGAACAATGGTATCTGAATATGGGTGAAGTTCCGGGAACTCCATTGAGCCAGATAGTAGGCATATATTCCAATGTCAAGCCAGAAGACCGTGAATGCTTGAAAACTTCCTTGAGCCGACTTGTCCACGGAGAAACTGATCATGATCAAGGGGAAGTCCGGGTCAAGGATGGCGAGGGATGGAAATGGGTTCGTCTGGATATAATGGAGGCGGGTCTGGAGAAATCAAGCCCCATCCTATTACTGATGAATTATGACATATCTGAACTGAAAGCGATGGAAGAACGAATGCTGAAGGCCGAGAAATCAGAGCGTTTGAAATCCTCCTTTTTGGCAAACATCAGCCATGAGATCCGCATGCCATTAAACGCTATTGTCGGATTCTCTTCTCTTTTAGGGGATGAAGAGGATGGTGAGCTAAGACAAGAGTATATTAATCTTATTCAGACCAATAATGAGTTATTATTGGGTATCGTTAATGATGTATTGGATCTGGCTAAGCTCGAGTCAGGTACCATGACCTTTGATTTCATGGAATTTGATCTAAGACAACTTATTGTAGAAACGGTAGCTTCTTTCCAGATCAAAGTACCGAGAGGGGTAGCTTTGACCTATCCGGCATCTTTGGATTCCTTTTTATTACGCTCCGACCGTATCCGTTTGAAGCAAGTTCTTGGCAATTTTATAACAAACGCAATTAAGTACACCTCTATAGGTAGCATCATCTTGTCATATCAAGTCATGGAGAACGAGGTTCTTTTGTCCGTGACCGATACGGGGGAAGGAATGTCGGAGGAAATAAAACTTCATGTGTTCGATCGTTTTTATAAAGGACGAAACCAAAAGCAAGGCATAGGCTTGGACTTTCTATCTGCCAAAATATAATTGAAAGGCTGGGAGGCGTATCGGTGTCTCTTCTGAGCAGGGAAAAGGCTCTTGTTTTTGGTGCACTTTACCAATCTTTCCCCAAAAAGATACCTATTAAATAAAGAAAATACCGTATATTTGTTTTTGAAAGAGAAACGAAAAAACAATTTCTACGTATGGAGCGGTATTTAATTATAAAAACAAGGGATGAGTTGTTGCGCATTAAGATTGGTCAGATCCTTTATTTTGAAGCAGACAGGAACTATACGAAACTATTGTTGTCAAATGGCATCCAATTTACCTTCGCTATAAATATCGGAAAAATAGAAGAGATCTTAGAGAAGCAGGTCGCTGGTTGTAACAAGATATTAATGCGTGTCGGAAAAAGTCATATCATAAATAAAAATCATATCTTACAAATAAATCTCCCTAAGCAGCGTTTATTATTATTGACGGAAGAGGGTAAGCCTAAAGAGTTGGTAATATCCAAGGATCCGTTGAAAGTGCTGAAAGATAATCTTGAGAAGGAGATGGGAAAGCCTCAAGAGGAAGAGGAAAAGGAATAAGACTATGATTATAAAGATAGGAAAAGCAAAAGACAACGATTTTATTGCGAACGATCCTCATGTAAGCCGCTATCATGCCCGTCTGATACGTGAGGATGGTGGCAACTTATTATTGGAGGATACGGGATCTACTAACGGTACGTTCGTGAATGGTGCCCAGATCGTAAAGAAACGTGTTACTCCTACGGATCATATTCGCTTGGGGGATAGCTATGTCTTAAATCTTTCCGAGGTGCTTAAATACAATAATGATTATAGCGATGAATTTGCCGCATTGAAAAAAGTCTACGATGATTATATTCAAGCAAAAGTTAAGATTCAATCCTCTAATCAGTTTAAGACCAGATTATTTCAATCCTTACCATTTGCTTTGCCCGGAATAGTGGGGGTCGTGATAGGCTTCTTAGGGAAAGGTAGCCCGGAACTATTCGGCATCAGCCTCCTGATAACGATTTGTGCCCCTACGGTAGGAATCTATCTAGGAGCCAAGCAGTCGGCCAAGATTCCCCAGCAATTGCAGGATATCGCCAATCAATTTAAGATAGACTATGTTTGCCCGAAATGTGGGACATTCTTGGGTGAGATCCCTTGGGAATCATTGAAAAACCGAAAGCAATGCCCAGTTTCTTCCTGTAAGGCCAAATGGGTGAGAGAATGAGCCTTTTCTTTTCGTATAGTAAAACAGCCTCTTTTGTACATGAAACCCAAATGTTTGATTATAAGAGAGAATAACAAGTTTATTAATCCATTGCTTTTTGTACTTTTGTTTTCAGAATATTAATATATTAGGAACAAAGGTTATGCAAGAAGAGGAATATACATTCGTAACTTTAGACGGCAATGATGTCATGCAGCGGATGCTGTCATAATAGACGTGGAAGGAGGAGGTGTCGATCTAGGCGATGCCATAGTTATAGACGATAGTAGCATCGAGTCTTTCGATCATTCAGACTTTATAACATTGGCGGACGATACGGTTATGCTTTCCGATACAGATATGATGGATCTGTACTCTACGGATATGGATGGCGCAGATATTTCGTTTATCGTATGATTGCGGTTAAGTGTCCACATTGCCATGTAGGATTAAAGGTAGACGAGGGGAAGATTCCCCTCGGTATTACCTCCTTTAAGTGTCCGAAATGCAAAGAGCCTATTCCTTTGTCCTTATTATCCAAGAAAAGTAATCATCAGGAAGTCGATTCCGATACGATTTTAGTGACACCTGTCAAGACTGGAATCGGCAGACTGACGGTTCTTCCAGACGCCGATACACCTGAACAAGCGTTTCCTCTTCACGAAGGGAAGGTTGTCATTGGCCGGAAGTCGAACGCCTCACAAGCTACGATGCCAATTATCACGTCTGATCGCACGATGAGTCGCGAGCATATTTGCATTGAGGTGAAAAAAGATCCAAAAGGTGGATATAAACATTTCCTTACCGACAATAATAGTAAAAACCATACGTTATATAATAACAGTTACCTAGAGAATGGCGAGGTGGTCGTGCTCAATGATAATGACGAGATTATTATTGGTCGCACCGTCTTACGTTTTAATGAATAAAACTCATTTGTTATGATTATAACGATCGGTAAGCCATGTGCTATTACGGAAAAAGGAGGCAGATCGAATAACGAGGATTCCATTTACCCGCTTCCCGAACAAGTGACCCTTGACCAAAAATTGTTTATGGTTTGCGATGGTGTGGGTGGAGCCGAGAAAGGGGAGGTAGCCAGCTCATTAGCTTGCGAGTCCATACAAACTTTCTTTTCTACGTTCCTAAAGGATGATCCCACGCCTGAGTTTATCCATAAAGCCGTACATTATGCGGAAGTCTGTTTCGACTCCTATGTTCAAGAGCATCCGGAGGCGATGGGTATGGCTACTACGCTCACCATGGCCTATATCGCTTCTTCCGGAATCGTATTGGCTCATATCGGAGATAGCCGGATCTATCATCTGAGGAAGGGGGAGATTTTATATCAAACAGAAGATCATTCATTGGTAAATTCGTTGGTTAAATTAGGTAAGATCACTCCGGAAGAAGCGTTAACCCACCCCCAGCGGAATGTGATTATCCGGGCTATACAAGGCACTCATACTCCAACAGAAGCGGACATTATTACCTTGAACGATATTCAACCCGACGATTTCCTCTTTCTTTGTACGGACGGGGTTCTTGAAAGACTGAAGAATGAAAAGATCGCAGAGATATTTAATGGTCGTTTATCTGTTCCGGAAATAAAGGACGCCCTCATGGAAGCCTGTGACGGCAAGACCCGGGATAACTTTTCTTTTTATATCATACCTATTCAAAAAGTGGAAGATAGCATGGGTTTTAAGCAAAATATTCTCTCTTTTCTTTATTCTTTTATATAAATAACGTACTTTTGGCAGATTAAATGGAATTATTCAAGGTTATGAATCTGCCAGACGGACATCTTCTTCAAAACGGAAAATACAGACTTACTCATGTGGTTGGTCAAGGTGGTTTTGGCATAACCTACAGAGGAGTTTGGTACACAGAGGTTAAAGGATCTTTAGGTACCGTAAAGACGGAGGTCCCTATCTGTGTCAAGGAATATTTCTTCAAGGATTATTGTTATAGAGAACCCGGTTCCCAAGCCGTAAAAGTACATTCGGAGACGGGGAAGGTCTTATTTAACAAGTTCAAGGAAAAACTGATCAAAGAGGCAAAGATCCTATCGGAAGTTCACCATCCCTATATCGTAAACGTGTTGGAGGTTTTCGAGGAAAACAATACGGCTTATATTGCCATGGAGTATATTTCCGGCTTCTCGCTAAAATATATGCTTGAGAAAAACGGGATATTGCCCGAAGCTACGGTCCTTAAATATGTACGGCAAATTGGCGAGGCGTTACAATTCGTTCATGATAAGAGTATCTTGCATCTGGATATCAAGCCTAGCAATATCTTGATCGATAAGAACGGGAACGCCCGCTTGATCGATTTCGGAGTCAGCAAACGTTACGATATCGAGCAGGAAGAGACCAGCACTACGATGTTAACCCTTTCTAAAGGATTCGCATCCATAGAGCAATACGATAACGAAGGAACACAAGTGTTCTCGCCCCGTCCGGATATTTATTCCTTGGGAGCCACGATGTATAATCTGTTAACGGGAACAATCCCTACAGAATCTATACTACGTGCCGCACGTCCTTTGCGAAACCCCTCTGAAATCAATGCGGCGATCAGCCCGAAAACAGAGGCTGTTATCATAAAAGCGATGCAAATCATTCCTGCGGATCGCTTTGAGACGGTGGGCGAGATGTTGGCGTCTTTGGATTTTTCTCAAGCGGAAAAGGAAGTTCAGGTTGTCCCAAGTCCATCTCCCGAGATTGTGAATGAGGAAACAACGGTGGTTTATTCATCACCTGTAGATTCTAAATTAGTAGGATCGGATGATGAAGAGACTGTTGTCAATGTGGCTAATCCACCTACCGTGGAGCCAATAACAGAAAAGAATAATTCCAGAAAGAAAATAATCCTATCGGAATCGCTATATTTGTCGTTGTAGGATCCGCTACGGCTCTTTTAGTGCATAGCAATAGGCCCACAAAAGAGGTTGTCGAGAGTATTGATTTACCTTCAGCTGTGGAGCCGGATAGCAATGTCTCAAAAGAAGTAGAAATGCCAGATCACCCAGTTTTACATACGGAACCTCCTATCTCTGAGATAAAGGAAGCGGAGAAACAAGAGCCTAAAGTGGAAGAGAAACGACCTATGGAAACAGAGTATACGATAGAAGAGAATGTTCTCCCGGATCAGCCATCGGAAAATGAGATGAATGAGAAATATAACTCGTTAATCGCCTCCGGTAAGGAAAAAATGGCCAAAGCTGATTATTCGGGAGCTAAGAAAGATTTGTCGGAAGCAAAGGATACGAAACTTACGGAAGAGGTAGTCCGGTTGATCATCGCTTGCGATGAGAAAACCGAGGAGAAACGTATAGCGGACAAAAAGGCCCTGTATGAGGAGAAAATGGCTTTCGGACGATATAAGATCGTACGTAAGAAGTCAAATAACAGATACGGGGCGATCGATTCGAAAGCCGAGGAACGTATTCCTTGCAAATACTTAAGTGTCGGTATCGCGGATAACGGCCGGGCATTCGAACGGGAAGACAATTTGTTTGATATTTATAATTCTGACGGATCATTGATTAGCGAAGGCCTTACTTATTATTGATTGTAATATTATGAACAACTAAACATGTATTTACCTATTATATGAAAAGACTTTGGATATTGATGATATGTGCGGTATTTCCCCTCGGACTGCTGGCGCAACAGCGTACGGAATACAACCGTAAGGGAGATGAAGCGATGAAACGTCTTGATTATAGTGACGCTAAAATGTGGTACGAGGAAGGCGTATCGCAATGCGACGCATACAGTATTGATCAGCTGACTACGATTTGGCTTTCCAACGAGCGAATGCGGCCTTCCATGCGTAGCTTGATGAATAAATGTTTAAACTGCCTGACGGTCAAAGCTACGGAAGATGATCCGGATGCCATCTCTAAATTAATCATTTATTATTCGGAAGGTATCGGAACCCCTAAAAGTGAGGAGCTAGCAACCTATTGGAAAGAATACCAAGAGATGTTGTTAAAGCCGGCGGAACCCGAGGCCCAACCGATAGATTCCGCAGCGGTATCCCCTAAGAAACGAATGGAGTTTTTCGCGGGATACTCGTATTCGATCGAATCTCCTTATGGAATCACGGTAGGAGGTATGGGGCAACGCTTCGGTTGGTATGTCCGTTTCAAGACGAATATGTCTTTTATGAATTATACGGACGAATGTAATAACCAAGGGCAGATTATTAAGTTCTCTAATTCGGAAGGGGAATCTTATGAGCTTAATACAGGTAAATCCTCGAAGACAAATAGTATAGCCGGAACGGCCGGTTTAATCGTAAAATGCTTTCCGTGGTTATATGCCTCCGTTGGTTTGGGATATGGTGAAAGAGCTTTACTACATTCGTTCACGACCCATTCCTATGAAAACTACGATAGTACACGAGAGGTATGGTGCCGGAATATTGATTCCTCATACAAAGGGGTCGCTGCCGAGGTTGACTTGATGATGAAAATAACGAACTCTGTATTTATTAGCGTTGGATGCAACACGGTTAATTTTAAGTACTTGGATCTAAACGCTGGCTTAGGTGTATTCTTTTAATATTGATTATTTATGAAACATATATACTCACTCTTCTCTATTCTATTTGCGGCTTTATTAATGGCCGGATGCGTGAATGATCCGGATATAGATGGTGGCATTCGAAACGCTAAAAAACCGTCTGTTAAGACAGACGAGATATTGAAGTCCACGGCTAGTTCCGTGACAGTATCGGGGGAGGTCTTGCAAGAAAACGGCGCTCCCGTGACAGAGGCCGGTTTTTGTTGGAGCACGGAATCTACCTTTACTGTGATAGAGAAAAATAAAAAAGCCGTATCCAAGCGTAAGGTAAAATATGAGGCTACGATCGAGGGCTTAACCAATGATCTGGATTACTATATCCGGGCCTATGCGATCAATGCGGTAGATACCGCTTATGGAGAGATTTTACCTTTTAAGACGAAAGATGGATTAGGAAGCGTTAAGACCTTATTTCCAGTCAACGTGATGTCTACTTCCGTTCAATGCGGAGGTATGATAACCAAACAAGGAGAAGCCGAAATCGAGGAAAGGGGTATTTACTTAATGCTGAATCCGGAGCCTTCAGCATCTGACTCCACGATTCGTATAGACATGGAAGCCGATTCGTTCTATTGTACGATCTCCGATTTAAAACCGGAAACTACCTATTACGTTAGAGCTTACGCAAAAAGTAATATGGTGAGTATAACGGGGCGAAAGTCGAGACCTTTAAGACTACGAATGGTCGTCCTGTATTAGATGATAACAAATTCAAGAAAATAGCGACAGAGTTTACCTATGCGGAGTTCTCCATGGAAATAATAAGCGAGGGAGATTCTCCGATCACGGCATGTGGTTTCTGCTTTAGTGTTGATAAATCGCCGACAATAGAAAATGGGGATACGATTATTTGCGGAGCGGGTATCGGAGAATTTGCCGGGAAAATCTATGATATGCAACAGCAGAAAGGGTATTACGTACGTGCTTATGCGACAAACGCTTTAGGTACTACCTATAGCGCAGGCGAAGGTATCCATACGATTCTGGAAAGTGAGTTGCCTACAGTCAATACGAAGGAGGTGTCTACTATTAAAAACGGTACCGCATGGGTAGGAGGAGAGGTCTTAGCCGAAGGTGCCTCACCGGTTGCAGAGGCTGGTGTATGTTGGGGAACTAGTCCTAGTCCGGCCTTTGGTAATTGTGAAGGAGCGGTAGCTCTTTCTTCCGGTACACAAGCGTTTACGGGTACGATAAAGGAATTGAGAGGAGGCACGAGCTATTATTTAAGAGCTTACGCTAAAAATAAGAATGGTATCGCTTACGGAGAGGAAGTTCGCTTCCAAACTCCGGATATATTTGGAGTAGGGGCAAGGTTTGAGGGAGCTTTCCGGATACCGGGATCTACCTCTTTCTGTACCTTGGCTAATAGCACGGGATTCTTATTAGGCGGTGACACGGGTAGGGAATACACCGATGAGTTTTGGGGATATATGACCTCTAAGAAAGAATGGTTGCCCTTAAGGTCTCAGCCTGAGAAATTATCGGGCCAAGCATGTTTCAGTATCGGATTTGGCCTATGGACTTTTGGTGGTTTGGATAACACGGGAAAGATATGTGACAGTTTATATGTATACTCCACATCCGATAATTCTTGGAGCGCCGTACAAACAGACCAGCAACGGCCTAAAGGTATGTATCGGGCGGCATGTTGCAGAATGGAAGATCAAGCGTTCCTCATAGGTGGACGTAGAGGTAACGAACTAATCGATGAAGTCTGGACTTATGAACCGAGCGCTTTCGTTTGGAGCAAGAAATCTAATTTCCCGATTAAACAATACGGCGGAATATCCGTTGTAATTGGTGACCGTATATATGCCGGACTGGGGATTATTAATAAAGCGGATCCTTCTTTGGAATATACGACACAGTTTTGGTCTACAGACAAGAACGCTGTAGCTTGGGAAAAGGAGGCTTCGTTCCCCGGAAGGATGCTTTTATGTGCTATCGCTTATGGTAATTACGTATATGGCGTAGACGGGGACGGTTATATTTGGCGCTATGATCCGGACTCTCAGAACTGGAGCCAGAAATCCCAGTTACCAGCGGCTAACAGGTCTGTACATTGCATGTATGTCTTGGATAATTATATCTATATCGGTTTGGGCAATGCCTCTAACTCATTAATCAGTTACGATCCTACTTGGGATAATTAAAGATGAATAGAACAGCGATTTTAGAACAGATACAGAAGAACGTAGAACGGCTGTCGACTCCTGATCTACCGGAATACAAATATATCCCGTTGCATCAGAAGCCATCGCCTTCAGTTGCTACGTTGCATGAGATCATGCGCCTATTACGTACGGTTATCTTCCCCGGATTCTTTGGTACGGAACAAGAGGCTCAATTGGGCTCTATCCAATATTATACGGGAGTCTATCTGGAGAAGATCTATGATCTCTTGCAAGAGCAAATATATAATGGACTTTGTTTTGAGGTAGAGCGTTGTTGTGATTCCAAGGACCGGGCTTCCGAGATCTCGATCGCTTTTATTAACCGGATTCCTCATATCAAATATTTACTGTCCACCGATGTAAAGGCCATCTTGGATGGTGATCCGGCAGCCAAGAGCGTGAGTGAGATTATATTCTGTTATCCGGCGGTCTACGCGCTTTTACATCAACGGGTCGCTCATGAATTATTCGAGCTAGGCGTACCGGTACTCCCGCGTATCATTACGGAAATGGCACACTCGCAAACCGGGATCGACATTCATCCCGGGGCGCAGATCGGAGAATATTTCAGTATCGATCATGGAACGGGTATTGTCGTGGGACAAACCGCCATTATAGGAAACCATGTCCGCCTTTATCAAGGTGTGACGTTAGGAGCCAAGAGTTTTACGCTGGACGAGGAAGGACTTCCGATAGATTTGCCCCGTCACCCGATCATCGAGGATTATGTGACCATTTATTCCAACGCGTCCATATTAGGACGGATCACTATTGGCCGAGGATCTATTATCGGGGGTAACATCTGGCTCACCCATAGTGTACCTCCCAATTCCAAGATATCTCAATCACGTGTCGAAGAAAAATTCACGGAAATATGATATTATTTGAAAGAGATTCCGTATGTTTGTGCAAATGACATTACGGTGTTTTCCTTAAATAATAGAATATGACCATGAACAAAGTAAAGACATTAGATGATCTCAAGAAAATGCGTGAATCTCTTCGTGCGTCTTTGGATCTGCGTGAAAAAAGCAATACCCCTGATCAGCTCGTACAAATTAAGGTTTCTATGGCCACTTGCGGTATAGCTGCCGGAGCCAAGGAGATAATGAGTTATTTTATCGAGGTTTTAGACCGGCAGAAAATCGATGCGTTGGTAACTCAAACCGGATGCATGGGCTATTGTTATGCGGAACCGACTATCGAAATCAAGCTTCCGGGTCAGGAGCCGTTGGTATTCGGTTATGTCGATAAGGCAAAAGTAGAAGAGATCATAGACAAGTATATCCGTAAGGGTATCTTGGTAGACGGCATCATTCCTGTAACTTACACCACCGTAAAACCCGAATAAGAAATTTAATATCTTACATAAATGGCACAATACACGAATTATATATTGGTGTGCGGTGGCACAGGTTGCCGTGCATCACAAAGCGAGCAGATCATCGAGAATCTGAGAGCCGCCGTCGAGCAATACGGATTAGAGGATACACAAGTGATCCGTACCGGATGCTTCGGTTTCTGCGAGAAGGGTCCGGTGGTTAAGATGATCCCCGATAACACTTTTTACGTACAAGTTCAACCATCGGATACGGACGAGATCGTACGGGAGCATTTGGTAAAAGGCCGTAAAGTGGAACGGTTACTTTATATGAATCCAGAGAACCGTGAGCTGGTTCCGGACTCCAAGCATATCGGATTCTATAAGAAACAGCTACGAATCGCCCTTCGAAATTGTGGCTTTATCAACCCGGAGAATATCGATGAGTATATCGCTCGTGACGGCTATGTAGCGTTGGGAAAAGCCCTTGTGGAAATGACTCCCGAGGAAGTAATCAAGGAAATCATGGATAGTGGTTTACGGGGTCGTGGCGGCGGTGGTTTCCCGACAGGCTTGAAATGGCAGATTACCCGTAAGGTACAAGCACCTCAAAAATACGTGGTTTGTAATGCGGACGAGGGCGACCCGGGCGCTTTTATGGATCGCTCCATATTGGAGGGCGACCCGCATTCGATTGTGGAGGCTATGGCGATTAATGGATATTGTACGGGAGCTAGCAAAGGTTTGGTATATATCCGTGCCGAATATCCGCTAGCCGTGGAACGTTTGAAAATCGCCATACAGCAAGCGAAAGAATATGGATTGCTGGGCGAGAATATATTCGGGACTGATTTCTCATTCGATATCGAGATCCGGTACGGTGCCGGAGCTTTTGTTTGTGGAGAGGAGACCGCTTTGATCCACAGTATGGAAGGTTTGCGAGGCGAGGCTACCGTAAAGCCGCCGTTCCCTAGTGAACACGGGTATAAAGGTTGTCCGACCAATGTAAATAACGTAGAGACTTATGCGAATATCCCGGTGATCTTGTTAAGAGGCGCTAAATGGTTCAGTAGTATCGGAACGGAGAAAAGCAAAGGAACAAAGGTGTTCGCCTTGGCTGGAAAGGTAAACAATGTAGGTCTGATCGAGGTTCCTATGGGTACGACTTTGCGTGAGGTTATCTTTGGAATTGGGGGAGGTATCAAGGATGGAAAGAAGTTTAAGGCTGTGCAAACCGGTGGCCCGTCAGGAGGTTGCTTGACAGAAAAGCATCTTGATCTTCCTATCGATTATGATAATTTGCTTGCCGCTGGTTCCATGATGGGTTCCGGAGGTATGATCGTCATGGACGAGGATGATTGTATGGTAGCCATGGCTAAGTTCTATCTGGACTTTACGGTCGAGGAATCTTGCGGTAAATGCGCACCGTGCCGTATCGGTAATAAACGCTTACATGAAATATTGCAGAAAATTACGAGTGGAAACGGAACCGAAGAGGATTTGACCCGTCTAAGGAATCTGGCGATGGTGATTAAGGATACCGCTTTATGCGGCTTGGGACAGACTTCCCCGAATCCGGTTTTATCTACGATGGATATTTCTACGATGAATATCTGGCGCATGTCCGGGAGCATCGTTGTCCGTCTCATCAATGCCGGGAACTTACTCAATATTTCATCAATCCGGAGAAATGTAAAGGATGTACGCTCTGTGCCCGTGTTTGTCCGTACATGCGATTACAGGTGGACGGAAAATTCCTCATATTATCGATCCGCAAGCTTGTATCCGTTGCGGTACCTGTATGGAGAAGTGTAAGTTCGGAGCGATTTATGTCCACTAAATTCATTTACAATCATGGAAACAATTAAATTAATCATAGATAATAAAGAGGTGGAAGTGCCGAGAGGAACCACCATTTTAGATGCGGCAAAAAGTGTAGGTATCCATATCCCGACACTCTGTTATATGAAACTGGAGGATTTGCATTATGAGAATAATCCGGGAGCTTGCCGTATTTGTGTCGTAGAGATCGAGGGACGTAGAAATTTAGCCCCATCCTGTAAAATGGAATGTACGGAAGGTATGGTCGTACGGACACATACCCCTCGGGTAATGAATGCCCGCAGGACGGTGATGGAGCTGATCCTCTCGAATCATCCGGCGGAATGCCTGACATGTAGTAGCAACGGACATTGCGAGTTACAAAAGATCGCGCACGACCTAGGAATCCGCGAGATCCGGTATAAGGGAGAAATGTCTACATTTACGATAGATCGTTCCCCTTCTATTGTCCGGAACATGAACAAATGCATCATGTGCCGCCGTTGTGAGACCATGTGCAATACGATACAGACGGTTGGCGCCTTGACTGCGTGAACCGTGGATTTAACGCGGCCGTATCGACAGCTTTCGAACGGGATATGGCCGGAAGTACCTGTTCTTATTGTGGACAATGCGTATCTGTCTGTCCTGTAAATGCGCTTAGCGGACGTAATACGCAACAGCCGGTCTTGGACGCTTTGGCCGATCCTACTAAAATTGTTATCGCCCAGACAGCGCCGGCGGTTCGCACAGCGTTGGGACGTGATTTCGGATATGAGCCGGGTACATTGGTTACAGGCAAGATGGTTTCAGCTTTGCGTCAATTGGGTTTTGATTATGTATTCGATACGGACTTTGCCGCCGACTTGACCATTATGGAAGAGGGAACGGAATTATTACATCGCCTAGGTAGTTACTTGAATGGAGACAAAGAGGTGAAAATACCGTTAATGACGAGTTGTTGTCCGGGCTGGGTTAGCTTTGTGGAACAACATTTCCCCGAGTTACGGGATAATTTATCTACAGCCAAGAGCCCGCAGCAAATGTTCGGAGCGATCGCCAAGAGTTATTTCGCCGAGAAGTTGGGAGTGGACCGTAAGGATTTGGTAGTCGTATCTATCATGCCTTGTTTGGCGAAGAAGTATGAGGCTAGCCGCCCAGAGTTTAGCGTGGAAGGTAATCCCGATGTAGATTATTCGATCTATACCCGTGAGTTAGCCCGTTTAATCCGTTATGCGAATATAGATTTCAATGAACTGCCGGATGGTGAGTTCGATCGCCCGTTAGGTGAATCTACCGGAGCGAGCGTGATCTTCGGTACTACCGGAGGTGTTATCGAGGCCGCTTGCCGTACTGCTTATGAATTATATACGAAGAAAAATCTGGATAAAGTGGATTTCGAGGAGTTACGCGGGCTGGAAGGTATTCGTAGCGCTACGATCGATTTTAATGGGACTCCGGTAAAGATCGGTATCGCTCATGGTCTGGGGAATGCCCGCAAATTGATCGAGGAGGTGAAGAACGGTACCTCTCCTTATCATGCGATCGAGGTGATGGCTTGTCCGGGAGGCTGTATCGGCGGTGGCGGACAACCGTTCCACCGAGGCCGTATGGAGGTACTTCGCCGGCGTGCTGCCGCTCTTTACCGGGAAGACGCTAACAAACCGCTTCGCAAGAGCCATGAGAATCCGTATATCCAGCAATTATACAGCGAGTATTTGGGAGAGCCTTGCGGACCGAAAGCCCACAAATTACTGCATACCCATTACATAGATCGTAAGGAAGTAATCGGTATGTATATAGAAACTGAAAAAAGTAAATAAGCCATGAATGAAATACATTTGCCTAAAACAAAAGTAGCGGAGCTACATGCGATATGCGCTGAACGCAACAACGATCCCGGGGAGTTGATCAATATCTTGCACGCCGCCCAAGGCTTGTTCGGATATTTACCACCGGAAGTCCAACAGGTTATCGCCGCCGAATTGAATATCCCGGTTTCAAGGGTATATGGCGTAGTTACTTTTTACTCATTCTTTACGATGACCCCCAAGGGGAAATACCCCATCTCGGTTTGTCTGGGAACAGCCTGTTACGTGCGTGGCGCGGAAAATGTTCTGGAAGAAATGCAACGTCAATTGGAAATAAAGGTAGGAGAGACTACACCGGACGGTTTGTTCTCCTTGGATTGCTTACGCTGTGTCGGTGCTTGCGGATTGGCTCCGGTGGTCATGATCGGCGGGAAGGTCTATGGAAGGGTTACTCCCGAGAAGGTACGGGATATACTTTCCGACTACTATTTGAAAGAGCAATAAGATATGAAAACACAAGCGGTCACATAAGGTTTTACGTGACGCTTGTATAAAATAACGCGAATAATCGTATTTTCAGAAACGACTGATCGAACCGCCACCCCCGGAGCTTCCACCTCCCCAAGAGCCGCCACCGCCGCCTCCGCTAAAACCTCCGAAACCACCACCGCCACCCATAATAATAGGGCCACCTCCTCCTCGGTGTATGCGGTCGATGGTACGATTTTTTTTTCTCTGTATACCCGCAACTCTTACAGCGGTATACATCTTCGGCCAGACCTTCCGAGAAACGAGTCGCTTCCCGGATCACCTGCTGCCCCATATACACAAAGGTTTTCTTTCCACAACGGGGGCATGTCTTCGGACGATACTTTAAGTATGCGATAAACGCCGAGAAACCGATCATCCCGATAATCCCCACCACGAATATCCACATAAAATCATCATTGGACGAGGAAGAAGAACGGTTGCCAGTCATGCCTGCCCGTTCATAGTCGCTGGACATTAAATACTTGGTAACCGCCATGACTCCTTTCAACATGCCGGCGCTATAATCCCCGGCCTTTAGATCGGGCATCATATACCGCTGCTGGAGCCGGTAGCAAATCGCATCGGGTAAGACACCCTCGATGCCATATCCCGTCTCGAAAACGACCGAACGTTGGGAAGGTTCTGTCACCAACTGGATCAATAAACCATTATCCTTACTCTTTTGTCCCAATCCCCAATGTTTGAATAAATCCGTAGCGAACATCCGGGCATCCTGATCCCCGATGCTATTCACGGCAACGACAGCTACCTCGATACCGAGACTATCTTCCACTACATTTAATAATTGATTGATACGTGACGCGTCATCCGGGGTAATGATACCATCCGGATTACTGACATGGTTCAACCGGTTGGAAAGACGCACGTTCGGAATGGTCTCGATCGAATAATCCTTTGCCGCGAAAATAGAGGAGGCAAAACCAACCAGCAATAAACTGATCCATAAAAGGCTTACCGGACACTTGCGCCTAGATCTTATATTCTTTATCTCACTCATTCAGCGAATGGCTATTAGAATTCTACCTTAGGAGCCTTTTCCGCACCGGATTCAGCGGCGAAATAAGCTTTCGATTGGAAGCCGAACATTCCGGACAAAATATTGTTCGGGAATTGGCGAATATAGGTATTATAAGACTGAGCTACCTCATTAAAACGTTTACGCTCTACTGAGATACGATTTTCGGTCCCTTCCAATTGCGCTTGAAGCTCCATAAAGTTTTGATTCGCTTTTAAGTCTGGATAACGCTCTAAAACAAGCATCAAACGGGAGAGGGCATTTCCTAACTCACCCTGTGCGGACTGGAATTTCTTCAAGGATTCCTCAGTAAGGTTAGAAGGATCAATCGTAGTCTTCGTCGCCTCGGCACGAGCGTTGACCACACCTTCTAAAGTCTCTTTCTCATGCGCGGCGTATCCTTTTACCGTATTTACCAGATTCGGGATCAAATCCATACGGCGTTGATATTGGTTCTCAACTTGGCTCCATGCGGTTTTCACGCCTTCGTCTTGAGTTACCATATTATTATACACGCCTTTCACCCAAAAGAATAATATCGCTACGATAGCGATGATAATCCATACAACTTGTTCTTAAACATCTTTGCCTTATAATTTATTGATTATACATAATGAGACAAAGCTATATAAAAATCGGATTATCCACATAGCGATTGGCGGTTGCTTATAACTGCGATTGTTAGCTGCTTATAATGGGCATTGTAACATCCTTATATTGCCCATTGTTAGAACCTCATACTGGGCATTATAGGAAGGAGCTTGCCGCGATGCTGCGGATGGAAGCCTACCGCATAGATTCTATTTATCTTCCCATAGATAAAACTGATCGATGAAATCCAAGGCTTTTAGGGTACATGTAAGTGAATTGTTCTATATTTGCACTTAATAAATCTAAATAAATATAGTTATGCGTAAAACAATTTATGCTAAAATGACGGCATTACCGGTAGGACTCTGCGCTTTAGCCTTTGCGGTTACCTCGTGCGGTTCTTCTGAATACAAGAAATTTGCCGACAATGAAGGTAAGCAAGTGGCCTCTATCCTGCGGGAAAACGACTGTTTGGCCTGCCACTCTGAAAATGCGCCTCTGCCATTTTACGGTAATTTACCGTTGATCGGTCCCGTAGTACAGGCAGACATGAAGGAGGCCGTTCACTATGTGGACTTGACTGCTATGGTGGAAGCCTTGGAGAACGGGCAGCCCGTTTCAGAGGTTGATTTGGCAAAGGTGGAGAATACGGCCCTAAGCGGCTCTATGCCCCCGGCTAAGTATTCCCATATGCCGATGCACTGGGGAACCAGCCTTGACGACAATGAGAAAGCGGTGATCATCTCATGGGCGAAGAATGTCCGTAAAGATCGTTTCACGACCGAAACCGTAGCGGAAGAATTTAAGAATGAGCCTCTTCAGCCTCTAATGAAGAGCTTGCCTACAGATCCGGCGAAGGTAGAGTTGGGTTTTGCCCTGTATCATGATACTCGTTTGTCTGCGGACAATACGATCTCTTGCGCTACTTGCCACGGATTGAACACAGGTGGTGTCGACCGTAAGCAATATTCGGAAGGTATTAATGGACAGTTCGGTGGTGTTAACGCTCCGACCGTATATAATGCGGCGCTTAATTTCGTTCAATTTTGGGACGGACGTGCGGCAGACCTAAAAGAGCAAGCGGCTGGTCCTCCATTGAACCCAGTGGAAATGGGTTGTACCTCATTCGACCAGATTTGCGAGGCTTTAGCGCAAGATAAGGATTTCACGAAGAAATTCACGGAAGTGTATCCGGAAGGTTATTCTCAATCTACGATCACGGACGCTATCGCTGAGTTTGAGAAGACCTTGCTTACGCCGAGTCGTTTCGACAAATACTTGATGGGAGATAAAAACGCGCTTACAGCGGAAGAATTAGAGGGTTATCAACTATTCAAGGACAATAAATGCGCTACTTGTCACGTTGGTGTAAATGTCGGTGGTCAATCTTACGAGTTCATGGGTATCAAGAACAGCTATTTCGATTACCGGAATACAGGGTTGACGGACGGTGATAACGGACGCTATGCCGTGACTAAGAAAGAATCCGATCGCCATAAGTTCAAAACCCCGACACTTCGTAACGTGATGCTGACTTATCCGTACATGCACGACGGAACGGTAGCCTCTGTAGAGGATGCGATCCGTATCATGCATGAGTTCCAGATCGGAAAGGAGATCAATGATGTAGAAGTTGAAAAAATCGTTGTTTTTCTAAGGACTTTGAACGGAGAATATAATGGAAAAATGCTTCAATAATTGATTAAAAAAGGTACATGTCCTTCCGCTTGTTCTACATATTACTTATATTTGCCGCAGTTAAGTGTGGAGAAGGAATATGGGCACAGGAGGAAGGACTTGCTTCGTATTACCATCATCGTTTCCACGGCAGGAAATCATCCAGTGGAAGGTTCATGATAAAGAAGAATTAGTCGCCGCACATCGTACGTATCCTTTTGGTACTTTTTTAAGAGTCACGAACTTGGAGAATATGAAAAGTACCATTGTATGCGTAACGGATCGTGGACCTCGTTATAGAAAACGAATCATTGATGTATCAGCGAGCGCCGCCGAGATATTGGATTTTATCGATAAAGGTGTCGCTAAGGTACGGATAGAAGTCGTTCCCGGCCCCTTAGACCTCCGCTATCTGGACTTGATCTATCCTAAGATTCCTTATCTGGATATAGATTATTTACGTCCGGATCCACCTTATAGGGTGAAATTCACGAAATAAATTTAATATAATGAAGCAAATACTTATCACCGGGGGCGCCGGCTTTATCGGTTCTCATTTATGTGCCCGTCTTTTAGAAGAAGGAAATGAAGTAATTTGTCTGGATAACTATTTTACGGGAAGTAAGGAGAATGTGATTCCTCTGCTGAAAAATCCACATTTCGAGTTGATCAGGCATGATGTTTCTATACCGTTCCAAGCCGAGGTCGATGAGATTTATAATTTGGCATGTCCCGCATCTCCAGTTTATTATCAAATAGATCCGATACAGACGATCAAGACATCCGTGTTAGGAGCGGTCAATATGTTAGGTCTGGCAAAACGGGTGAACGCTAAGATATTACAAGCATCTACCAGTGAGGTGTATGGAGATCCCATGATACACCCGCAGCCGGAAAACTATTGGGGAAATGTCAACCCGATAGGGCCTCGCTCTTGTTATGACGAGGGCAAGCGTTGCGCCGAGACCTTATTTATGGATTACCATCGCCAAAACAAGGTTCGCATTAAAATCATCCGCATCTTTAATACGTATGGGTCTAATATGAGTACGAACGATGGCCGTGTCGTCTCTAATTTCATTATACAGGCATTACAAAATAAGGACATTACGATTTATGGGGATGGAAACCAAACTCGTAGTTTCCAATATGTAGACGATTTGATCGAGGGGATGATTCGTATGATGAATACCTCGGATGATTTTATCGGCCCGGTAAATATCGGAAACCCGGGAGAGTTCTCGATGAACGAGTTGGCCAAGATCGTGATCCGTTTGACAAACTCCTCCTCTAAGATCGTATACCGCTCGTTGCCGGGAGACGATCCCAAGCAACGTAAGCCCGATATTACGTTGGCCAAAGAGAAATTAGATGGGTGGGAACCTACGGTTTGTTTGGAGGAAGGATTAAAGAAAACGATATTATACTTTAAATCTCTCTAATAAATTTCTAATTTGGCCTAAGAGTATTCTAACTAAATATTCATAAGCGATAAAAGAGTGACTTCTACCTTTGCGTAAAATTTAACGCAAATGGACAGACGAGTCACTCTTTTACTTTTTTTATCTCTTCTTTTCTCTGGGGCGAAAGCCTCTGTTGTCTCCCTCTCCTTGAAAGAGTCCGAGCAACGTTTCTCTGAGCACAATCTGGAAGTGATAGCCGAACGGTATAATATCGATATAGCCGAGGCTCAGGTGGTACAGGCCAAACTTTTCGAGAATCCCGTGGTCTCTTTGGAGCAAAATGTTTATAACCGGTTGAACGGGCATTACTTTGATTTCGGAAAACAAGGGGAAACGATCGTAGAGGTGGAACAGTTGATCTATATCGCCGGACAGCGAAACAAACGTGTCCGTTTGGAGAAGATCCATAAGGAAATGGCCCTTTACCAATCGAGGAAGTATTAAGAACTCCGGAGCGAGTTGAAGGAGAAATTCGTAACGCTTTATTTCACCCGGAAATCCCAATCCATTTACGATCGTGAGATCGATTCTTTGGCTCATCTGTTGGAGGTTCTCAAGGAGCAGAATGAGAAAGGGAATGTTTCTTTATTAGAGAAGTCCCGTATCGAGGCCCTATTGCTTTCCTTGCGACAGGAGCGGAATGATATCGCCAATCAAGTTATCTCCCTTCAAGGAGACATGCGGCTTTTATTAGGATTATCCGGCAATGATACCTTCGAGCCGATATTCGATGAGTCTGTGTTGAACCAGATCGATATGGACTCCGTCCCTTTCTCTGAATTGACCTCTTTATTATACGAACGTCCGGATCTTAAGTTGGCGCAAGTAAGCATCAAGGCTTCGGAGGCGGACGTGAGATTACAACGTTCCCTCGCTTTCCCGGAAGTGAGCGTAAAGGGTACGTATGATAAGGCCGGTAACTTTATCAATGATTATTGGGCGATCGGATTGAGCGTCTCTCTCCCTATATTTAACCGGAATCAAGGAAATATCCGGGCGGCGAAAATATCCGTCGCTCAAAAGGTCCATAAGGAAGAATACGCACGCCGCCAGGCCGAGAATGAATTATTCACCAGCTATGCCCGATTGGAAAAGGCGATTCAGCTTTATCGTTCCTCGAACTATGGATTGGAGAAGGATTTCGCCTTGATTATCGAAGGCGTGAACTTGAATTTCCAAAAACGGAATATCAGTCTCCTTGAGTTTATCGATTATTATGAGACCTACAAAACAACCTGCTTGCGACTTTACCAAACTCAAAAAGAAGTGTTACTGGCCTTGGAGGAGGTAAATACCGTAACGGGTAGCAATGTATTCAACTATTAAAAGCAAATCAAACGATATGAATAAGCATCTAATCACATGCATCCTTTTGGTACCTTGGTATGTTCCTGCGGGAAACAGGCGACCACCTCGGTCGATACCCGGGAACCTTTACTATTAAATGACAGTTTACAGGAGATTATAACACTGGATACGGTTCGTGATATACCATTAACCAACGAGTTGTTGCTCAATGGCCGTGTCAGTTTCAATCCGGAGCGAGTGGCCCATGTGTATCCGATGTTTGGTGGAAATGTCACCTCCATTCATGCGGAAGTTGGCGATTACGTAGGGAAAGGAGATGTCCTAGCAGTGATCCGGAGCGGCGAGATCGCTGATATCGACAAGCAGCGAAAGGAGGCCGAGCATCAACTGGCTATCGCTAACCGTAACTTGGAGGCTACCCAAGATATGGCCCGGAGCGGTATGGCTTCCGACCGGGATTCCTGCAAGCCCAGCAAGAGCAAGCCGATGCCGAGGCCGAGACCAAACGTATCCAAGAAATGTATTCCATTTATAACATAACAGCCCCATCCACCTATGTGGTGAAAGCGCCGGTCTCCGGCTTTATCATCGATAAGAATATAAACCGGGATATGCAGATCCGTTCCGATCAAGGGGAGGAGATGTTTACCATTTCCGGTCTCGACGATGTCTGGGTGATGGCCGATGTCTATGAGGGAGATATCAGCAAGGTAAAAGAGGGGGCTACCGTTCGTATCACCACTTGGCCTATAAGGATATGGAGTTTACGGGAACGATTGATAAGGTCTATCATATGCTAGACCGAGAAAGTAAGACCATGAGCGTAAGAGTCAAATTAAGGAACGAGAAGTATATGCTTAAACCCGGAATGTTTACGAACGTATATGTACAGAGCGCGGTAAAAGGAGAAAGTATGCCTTGCGTAAACGCCCATGCCGTGATTTTCGAGGATGGTAAAGAATACGTTGTCTATGTCTCGAAGGAGGGATATTTGCAAATGCGTGAGATCTCGGTGTATAAGCAAACCGAGAAGTTCTGTTACCTGCGATCCGGCTTGAAGGATGGGGATCGGATCGTAGATCGGAACGCTCTCTTGGTGTATAACGAATTAAAGTAACCAGACGATATGCACACATTCATAGATAATATCATAACGTTCTCCCTCCGGAACAAATTCTTTATCTTCTTCTGTACCACGATCGCCGTAATCGCCGGTATCACCAGCTTTATCCATACGCCGATCGATGCGTTTCCGGATGTGACGAATACGAAAGTGACGATTATCACCCAATGGCCGGGCAGGAGCGCCGAGGAGATCGAGAAGTTTATCACGATCCCGATCGAGATCGCCATGAACCCGGTACAGAAAAAGACGGATATCCGGAGCACGACCCTTTTCGGTCTTTCCGTCATCAACGTGATGTTCGAAGATAAGGTGGATGATTTCTTCGCCCGCCAGCAAGTTTATAATCTCTTGAACGACGCCGACCTGCCGGAAGGGGTCACGCCGGAAGTGCAGCCCTTATATGGTCCGACCGGCGAGATCTTCCGCTATACATTACGTAGCGATAAGCGTTCCGTCCGGGAATTGAAGACCTTGCAGGATTGGGTGATCGAGCGGAAGTTGCGGGCCGTACCCGGTGTAGCGGATATCGTCAGCTTCGGAGGAGAAGTAAAGACTTTCGAGGTTAGCGTCAACCCGAATCAACTGATCAGTTACGGGGTAACGACCTTGGAACTTTATGACGCTATCGCAAAAAGTAATATCAACGTAGGCGGCGACGTGATCACGAAAAGCTCGCAAGCCTATGTCGTGCGGGGTATCGGCTTGATTAACGATGTAAAAGAGATCGAGAACATCGTCGTAAAAAATATCAATGGCACGCCAATCCTTGTCAAGCACTTGGCTACCGTACACGAATCCAGTCTTCCCCGCCTAGGGCAAGTGGGCCGCATGGAGGAAGATGATGTCGTACAAGGCATCGTTGTCATGCGAAAAGGGGAGAACCCCGCGAGGTAATCGCCGCCTTGAAGGATAAGATCAAGGATATCCAACAAAATGCCTTGCCGGAAGACGTGCGAATCGTATCGTTCTACGATCGTGAGAATCTGGTAGATCTGGCGGTCAAGACCGTAACACATAATCTGGCGGAAGGTATTCTGCTGGTAACTTTCATCGTATTAATCTTCATGGCGGATTGGCGTACGACGGTGATCGTGTCGATCATTATCCCGTTGGCACTCCTCTTCGCCTTTATTTGTCTCCGGGCGATGGGGATGAGCGCCAACCTCTTATCTATGGGAGCGATCGACTTCGGTATTATTATCGATGGCGCCGTCGTGATGGTGGAGGGGCTTTTCGTGGCATTGGACCGGAAAGCCCGTGAAGTAGGCATGCCCGCTTTCAATTTGATGAGTAAGATGGGTATTATCCGTCATACGGCGAAGGACCGTGCGAAAGCGGTTTTCTTCTCTAAGCTGATTATCATCACAGCCTTGGTCCCGATCTTCTCTTTCCAGAAGGTGGAAGGAAAGATGTTCAGCCCGCTCGCTTATACCTTGGGGTTCGCCTTGTTGGGAGCGTTGATCTTTACGTTGACATTGGTACCCGTCCTCTCTTCCATGCTATTAAAGAAAGAGGTACGTGAGAAACATAATCCGTTCCTTGCGTGGATCAATCGGAAGTCGATCGGTATTTTCGACTGGTGTCACGCCCGTAAGAAGCGGACGATCACGTTCGCCACGCTGGTAGCCGCCGTAGGTATCTGGTGCTTCACCTTGTTGGGCAGCGAGTTTCTCCCGCAACTGAACGAGGGCTCTATTTATATCCGTGCGACCTTACCGCAAAGTATATCTTTGGATGAATCCGTTACGTTGGCCAACCAGATACGCCGGAAGTTGGCGGCTTATCCGGAGGTTCGTCAAGTCTTATCGCAAACCGGCCGACCGAACGATGGCACGGACGCGACAGGTTTCTACAACATCGAGTTCCATGTGGATATATATCCAGAGAAAGAGTGGGAAAGCGAACGCTCGAAAGCGGGCTGATCGAGAAGATGCAAGAGGATCTGGCGATCTATCCGGGCGTGGATTTTAACTTCTCGCAGCCTATCTCGGACAATGTAGAGGAAGCGGCCAGCGGCGTGAAAGGTTCCATCGCCGTGAAAGTCTTCGGTAAGGATCTATACGAGTCGGAGAAAAAGGCGGTAGAGGTTTTCAAGGTCTTGGAGACCGTAGACGGTATCGAGGATCTGGGCGTTATCCGGAATATCGGCCAGCCGGAGCTACGGATCGAGTTGAACGAGTCTCGTTTAGCCCGCTACGGCGTGGCCAAGGAGGATGTACAATCCATTATCGAGATGGCGATAGGAGGTAAGAGCGCTCCCTGCTTTATGAGGACGAGCGTAAGTTCAATATCATGGTCCGCTACGAATCTGCTTTCCGCCGTAGCGAGAATGAGATAGGCAAGATACTGGTTCCGGCAAAGGATGGTTCCATGATTCCTATCCGCGAGCTGGCGGATATCCATACGATTACCGGCCCGTTGATTATCTACCGGGATAACCACGCTCGTTTCTGCGCCGTGAAATTCTCGGTCCGGGGCCGCGACATGGGTAGCGCCGTGGCTGAAGCCCAGCGGAAAGTGGAGAGGCAGGTAAAGCTCCCCGAAGGCTATACCTTGAAATGGACCGGAGATTTCGAGAACCAACAACGGGCTACCAAACGCTTGGCCCAAGTCGTCCCCGTAAGTATAGCGATCATCTTCGTGATCCTATTCGTCCTTTTCGGCACGCCGGGATGCCGGACTGGTCTTATTGAACGTGCCTTACGCCGCTGTCGGAGGTATCTTGGCCTATTAATCACGAATTTCAACTTCTCGATCTCCGCCGGTATCGGCTTTATCGCCCTCTTCGGTATCTGTATACAGAATGGCGTGATCATGATATCGGACATCAAGAATAACCTGCGGGAGAGGCATCCTCTGGAAGATTCGATCAAGATGAGCGTGAAATCAAGGGTACGTTCCGTACTAATGACCGCCTCCATGGCTGCTATCGGCCTGCTTCCGGCCGCCTTGAGCTACGGTATCGGATCGGAAAGCCAGCGTCCTTTGGCGATCGTGATCATTGGCGGATTAATAGGAGCCACGTTCTTCACCCTCTTTGTCTTTCCGTTGATGGTGGAGGCTTTTTATCGACGAATGCTTTACGATAAGAACGGTAAATTAGTGCAACGTAGGTTGTAATTGCTATATTTGTAGCAAGAAAGTCCGGAACTATTAGGGAGGGCGACTGGAGTTATTATGCGAAAGGATTATACTTACTGATCTTTTCACGGCTGTGAAAAGATCATATCACAGAGGTGAAACGATCGTATCACAACCGTGAAAAGAACGTTTCACCTCTGTGATACGATTAGCATCACCCTAAGTAGCATTATTAATGATGGACATTCTTATTAATACATACGATACAATGGCGAAGATATTATTAGTAGAAGACGAGGTAAACATCGCCTCTTTTATAGAAAGAGGCTTGCGGGAGTTCGGGCATGAGGTATATGTCGCTTATGACGGTGCCGCTGGTTGGGAACTGACACAGAAGAACGATTTCCAATTGCTGATTCTGGATATTATAATGCCGAAGATGAACGGCCTGCAACTTGCAAACAGTACCGGCAACGGTTCGGTTACCATGCTCCGTGATCATGCTGACCGCCTTGGGAACCACCGAGGATATCGTTAGTGGCTGGATGCCGGGGCGGATGATTATCTGGTAAAACCTTTCAGCTTCCAAGAGCTCGAGGCCCGCATAAAGGCGTTATTACGTCGATCGGGAAACGAATCCGTCCATATGGCTCTTCGGTGCGGGGATCTGGTCTTAGATCCTCCAAGCCATCGGGCTATACGGAATGGGCAGGTCATCGATTTGACCGTAAAGGAATATAGGCTCTTGGAATATTTCATACAGAACCAAGGAACGGCCTTGAGCCGGATGAACTTGCTAAAGAATGTCTGGGACAAGGATTTCGATACCAATACGAACGTGGTCGATGTTTACGTGAATTATTTGCGCACGAAGATAGACAAAGACTTCGAACCTAAGCTAATCCATACCGTGGTGGGTGTGGGCTATATGATGGAAGCATGAAGACAGGAAACAAGATCGCTCTCTTTTACTCGGCCATTACCATAGGCGTGATAGTCGTCGTGACGCTTGTCTTCTATTGGGTTTCCACGAGCTATATCTCTCGCCTGTACTATTCTTACCTGACGGAAAAAGCCTATGCCACGGCACAGAAGCATTGGGAGAAGGACGAGACCGACGACGAGAGCTATGCCCGTATCCAACAGCGTTACGAGGAAACCCTTCCCGTCGCTACCGAGATATTGCTGAACGCCGATAGCTTGGAGACCCGGCAAGTACTGTCCCGTTATCTGGACGCCACGCAGGTGAGATCTCTATACCAAGAGGATATCGTTCACTTCAAGCACGATACGCAAATGGGAGCGGCTTTGTATTATCCCGACAACGAGGGGAATTTCATCGTGATTGTCCTTTCCGGGAATCAGTATGGGATGGATATCCAGCATCGGATCGGCTGGCTGTTGCTGGGATTGATATTGGTTAGCTCGGTATTGATCTATTTTGTCGGCAGACTATACGCGACCCGGATGGTAGACCGGATCGACGCTGCTTACCAAAGTGAGAAAGCGTTTATCAGCAACGCCTCGCATGAGTTGAACAATCCGCTGACAGCCATTCAAGGCGAATGCGAGATCAGCCTGCTGAAAGAGCGCTCCCCGGAGGAATACCAAGCGGCATTAAGACGTATCGCCACGGAGACGAGCCGTATCATACAATTGATCAAACACCTGCTGTTCTTGTCGCACGGGGATAAGGAGATCCAGAAAAGCGCGATGGAGACGATCTTCCTAGCGGACTTCCTGATGCAGTTCTCCTCGGCCCGGATCTCGTTCTCCCCGGATAATTTCTCTTATATGATCCGTGCCAATCCCTATTTATTGAAGATAGCGATCAAGAATATCTTGAGCAACGCCTGTAAGTATTCGGACGATAAACCGGTAGAGATGCGGCTTCGAGGCAGTGTCTTGACCATATCCGACCGAGGTATCGGCATTCCTCCCGAGGAATTGAAACGAATCTTCCAACCCTTTTACAGGGCGAGCAATACCCGGGAATACGCCGGGCATGGTGTCGGGCTAAGCCTCTCGCTACGCATATTGAGCACCTATGGGGCGAAGGTGAATATTATTTCTGATCTAGGGGTTGGGACGAGCGTGGAGATCGACTTTGGGTAGCCATCAGGTATTCTTTAGCCGGACCTGTTATTTCGACAGACTCCGGCGTTACCCCTACCGCCTCTTCCGAAGATATAAGTCCGCGATCTACCAAGCGATCCAGTATTATCCTGTAAAAATCCTCATAATACGGTTTCAACCGCAACCCGTCGAAGCAATAGCGGACCTGTTTGGGCTTGGGGATAATACTGGCCATAAAAATGCACTCGGCAAGATTTAATTGGGAAGGTTCCTTCGCAAAATAATAGCGTGAGGCCTCGGCGGCTCCATAAATCATGGGACCCCATTCGGCGATGTTCAGATAAACCTCAAACATCCGCTCTTTAGAGGTCAGATGATCGCTCTCGATCAGCCATACGATTAACATTTCCTCCAGTTTGCGGGCGATCGTCTTGTTACGGCTCAAGAATACATTCTTCACCAATTGCATGCTGAGCGTACTGCCGCCACGGGCGAAACGTCGTTCCTTGATATCCTGTATCAACGATTCCCGGATAGCGCTTGGAATAAAACCGTTGTGATAAAAGAAGCCGGCATCCTCACTCTGCATGATCGCTAAAGGAAGATAACGGGATACGGCGTTGAACGGGCGGAAAGAGGGATTCGCCGGACCGATCTCGAAAGAGCGTACCGGCTCGCCTTGCTCATAGACAGTATATTCAAATGGCTCATTCATCTTCCGCAAATTTGTATTCCCATAGGCAAGGATCTGGAAGTCCTTCGCTTTCAAAGTAGATTCCAAGATCAAGCTGTCTACCTGTCCGAAATCCAGATCCAATCGAAAATGATAGGAGAGGGTACCTTCTGTTCTCAGGCCTTCCAAATTGTAGAATAAGCCTTTAGGCAGGGAGGAGAACAGTTGATCCGCAGGGAAATCCCCTTTATTCACAGAGGCCGTGATTTGCCAACTGGTATCTTTAACGATCTTCAGATAAGGATGGAAATCCAGATGATTAAACCGGATATCACTGACGCTATCTAATTCGATATAGTTCTTACCGATGTTTGTCTGGAAGTGTATAGAGCCTTTATCCAGTAAGACCGTGTCCGGAGATATACGCTCTTGGTGGATGGTAAGCCCGCTCACATAGCGCTTCCGAGTAAGGATTGTATGTCTTCTTCTATTTTAGGTCCCTTAAGCTCGAAGGCCAAGGTGTCGAAACGTACCGATGCCCCCCAACGATATTCCAGAAAAGGAAGGGGAATCTTCGTATGCTCGTCGGCGTAGAGACGGGCTTTCACGAGTCGCTCCTTATCAGAGAGAGAGCCTTCGCAAATCCATTCGCTGCGAACTCCGTTCTCCGTGCTGTTTATATGCGTAGAGAATTGATTGTTAGTAAGATTGAGTTCGGGTATCTCTAGTATTAGTTCATCTCCTTTATTACTATAAGAAACACATAAATCATGTACCAAGGCATTTCCGGGCAATAAATTGAAAAGGAGACTAAGGGAGCGTTCAGCCTTGCGTGCGTAATCCTGTTCCTTATCATCTACAGCTGTTTCCTCTGGCTCACCTAGGTGATTCGATGGTTTATAAAGGAAATCAAAATTAGCTCTCTCTCCCTTCTTAATAAAATGAATATGCAAATTATCCGCTTGTACACTCTCTATGGAAGGGGTAAGTAGCAATAATCTGCCAAGCTCCAGTTTCGCTTGAAGCCTGTCCGCATGTATCAACGTATCAGCATCAATCGGGATAACGATCAATCCTCCATACGTACGGTACTCAGCCCCACCAACCGGATCTTATCATAGCGTATGTCAAGATGATGCCTTTCGGCAAGTTTACTCAATTTATGTCCCGCATACGCCCCTAAGATCAGGTCGATGCCCCAAAATGCCATAAACAAGAGAAAGCCAATAAAAATAAGAACTGCTATAAAAGATCTTTTATGGGATTGATTCATGCTCATCTATATTGTTACCCAGCGGACAAAAGTACTATAATTAAACGAATGGATTTCTTTTTCGATAAACAATCAAGGGCTTAATTTAGTTATATTAAAAAACTAAAGTTATATGGCATATAAGATCGCGCTTTTTGGTGCTAAACCCTACGACATCGCTTCTTTCGATAAGATCAATGAGCGGTATGAGTTCGATATTCGTTACTATAAAGGACATTTGAATATCAATAATGTCGTCTTAACCCAAGGGGTAGACGCTGTATGTATTTTCGTGAACGACACGGCCGATGCCGATGTAATAACGCTTTGGTTGCCAATGGTGTGAAATTGTTGGCGCTTCGTTGCGCCGGTTTTAATAATGTGGATTTGAATGCCGCCAGGGGGAAATTACCGGTCGTACGCGTACCGGCCTACTCACCCTATGCGGTCGCTGAATATACGTTGGCCTTGATGTTATCGTTAAACCGTAAGATACACCGGGCATACTGGCGTACGAGAGATGGCAACTTCTCCTTGAATGGCTTGATGGGATTTGATATGCATGGCAAGACCGCCGGTATTATCGGTACCGGAAAGATCGCCAAGATATTGATTCATATCTTAAAAGGATTGGGGATGCGTGTATTGGCAAATGACCTGTATCCGGATGAGAAATTCGCCAAGGAGGAAGGGATCACCTATGTCTCTTTAGACGAGTTATACAAAGAGTCTGATATCATTTCCTTGCATTGCCCGTTGACCGACCAGACCCGTTATCTGATCAACGACGATTCGATCGCCAAGATGAAAGACGGCGTAATGATTATCAATACGGGACGCGGGTTACTGATTCATACCAACGCCTTGATCGAGGGATTGAAGACCAAGAAAGTGTCCGCCGCCGGATTGGATGTCTACGAGGAGGAGGGAGACTATTTCTACGAGGATAAATCGGATAAGATTATCGATGATGATGTCTTGGCCCGTCTGCTCTCGTTCAACAATGTGATCGTTACTTCCCATCAGGCGTTTTTCACGAAAGAGGCTCTGCATAATATCGCCGAGACTACCTTGCGGAACATCAAGGATTTCGAGGAAGGCCGTCCCTTAGTGAACGAAGTGACCAAGTAAATTCTAAAAAGGAACTATTATTTATCGCTGATTTATTATATTTTTGTGGACATTGCTGGGTGGGAACCCGGCAATGGCTTTTTTAATTCAGAGGTATATATATGGAAATAGATAGTCAGACAGGTTTGGTGTTGGAAGGTGGCGGAATGCGTGCCATATTTACGGTGGGAGTATTGGATTATTTTATGGATCATGATATTTGGTTTCCTTATACGATCGGAGTATCGGCGGGTGCGAGTAACGGTATCTCGTATGCTTCCCGCCAGCGGGGACGCTCTCGTTTTAGCAATATCGACCTATTGAAGAAATATAATTACATAGGTCTTCGTCATTTCTTACGGGGAAGGGGATATATCGATCTGAATTTCTTGTTTTATGTCTATCCGGATTTGTATTATCCGTTGGATTACGATACCTATTTCAAGTCCAAGGATCGGTTCGTTATGGTCACGAGCAATTGCTTGACGGGTAAAGCGGAATATTTCGAGGAGAAGAAAGATAAGAAACGTTTGGTGGATATCTGTAAAGCATCTTGCACATTACCGATCCTCTGTCCAATTACGTATGTAGACGGGATACCGATGGTCGACGGAGGCGTATGCGACGCCATCCCTATCCGACGGGCTATCGCCGACGGCTTCTCCAAGAACGTCATCATCCTTACCCGTAACAAAGGCTATCGGAAAGAAGAGAAAGATTTTTACCTTCCCGGCTTTATTTATAACAAATACCCGGCGATCCGGGAACAGTTGCGACTACGATACCGGCGGTACAACGAGGTCTTGGATTACATAGACCAACTGGAGGCCGAAGGAAAAGCCTTCGTCATCCGTCCGCAAAACCCAATTAAAGTCGGCCGTACCGGAAGCGACACAAAGAAACTGGAAGAACTATATGAGGAAGGCTACGAATGCGGAAAACAAATCACTCAATTGTAGAGACGGGGCATGCCCCGTCTCATCCCCTCAAAACAGTATTTTATTTACAACCTTGCAAATCCTTACTCAACCGCATAGCGCAGAAATTAGGACCGCACATCGTACAGTACTCTCCATCCGTAACAGCACTCTCCTTATAATACTGTAAAGCCTTTCCGGGTCCAAGGACAAATTGAACTGGTCTTTCCAGCGGAAATCAAAACGGGCCTTGCTCAACGCGTTATCACGTACTTGAGCGCCGGGATGCCCTTTCGCCAAGTCAGCGGCATGCGCCGCTATCTTATAAGCGACCACCCCATTACGCACGTCTTCCTTATTCGGCAATCCCAAATGTTCCTTCGGCGTAACATAGCAGATCATAGCCGTCCCATGCCAAGCGATTTGCGCGCCACCAATAGCCGACGTGATATGATCGTATCCAGGAGCGATATCGGTCGTCAACGGGCCCAACGTATAGAACGGCGCTCCATGGCAGGCATACTGTTGTTCCTTCATATTCTCATGAATCTTATTCATGGGAACATGGCCCGGCCTCGATAATCACTTGTACGAACTGCTCCCAAGCTATTTTCGTCAGTTCTCCCATCGTGTGAAGCTCGGCGAATTGTGCCGCGTCGTTCGCGTCATAGATAGAACCGGGACGAAGCCCGTCTCCGATAGAGACCGCCACGTCGTATGCCTTCAGTATCTCGCAGATCTCGGCGAAATGCGTGTACAGGAAGTTTTCCTCGTCATGAAGCTGCATCCATTTGGCCATGATCGATCCGCCTCTGGATACGATCCCCGTCAGGCGAGTCGCCGTCAGCTCCACATGCTTGCGCAACAAACCCGCGTGGATCGTGAAATAATCCACGCCCTGTTCCGCCTGCTCGACCAACGTATCCCGATAGATCTCCCAAGAAAGATCCTCTACCTTACCATTCACCTTCTCCAAGGCTTGATAAATAGGAACCGTACCCATCGGAACCGGGCAGTTACGGATAATCCACTCGCGCGTCTCATGGATATGATCGCCGGTAGAGAGATCCATCAACGTGTCGCCGCCCCATTTACAACTCCATATCGCCTTCTCGATCTCCTCGTCGATACCGGAGGAAAGAGCGGAGTTACCGATATTGGTATTGATCTTTACCAAGAACTTCTTACCGATAATCATCGGCTCGGCTTCCGGGTGATTGATATTCGCCGGGATGATCGCGCGACCGGCGGCGATTTCTTTGCGGACGAACTCCGGCGTGATATACGACTTCAGTCCCAAAGCCTCGATTTGCTGGTTCTCACGAATCGCCACGTACTCCATTTCCGGAGTGATAATACGCTTCTTCGCGTAATACATCTGGGTGATATTCTTACCCTCTTTAGCCCGGAAAGGCAAGTGTCGCTTGGGAAAACGGAGAGAATCCAGACTCGCGTCCGCCAATCGCTCACGACCATAAGCGGAAGTCAATTCCGGCAATTGGACCATGTCCTTACGCTTACCGTACCACTCCTCACGTATACGAGGAAGTCCTTTAGCGATATCAATCGATATCTTGGGGTCGGAATACGGGCCGCTCGTATCGTAAACGATTACCGGATTGTTCTTCTTGAAGATTCGCTCTCCATGCTCATCCAAGGTTACCGTGTCCAACAATTTAATCTTACGCATACCAACCTTGATCTTATTGATCTCGCCCGGGACATAAATCTTTTCCGAGGACGGATAGGAAATACGCATATTCTTTTTAGTAGCCATATGTATTTAGTTTAGTACTTATTGATTTCCTCTATAAACCGGCGGGTTTCCTCCACGGGATCGGGGGCATTGATAATCGTGCCCGAAACAGCGATTCCGGTTATACCCGTCTCCATCAAAGGGCCTACGTCTTCCAACGTAATACCACCTATCGCGAAGATAGGAATATCAATGCCAGCCTCCTTACATTGAGCGATAATTTTACGATAACCTTCCAGACCTAAGATGGGACTCAAATTCTTCTTGGTACCCGTAAAGCGATACGGCCCTAGTCCGATATACGAGGCGCCTCGTTCTACGGCCAGCCGGATATCCTCGAACGTGTTAGCCGTAGCCCCGATATAGAAGATGGCATTGGAATCCAACTTGTCTTTCAGTACTTCCCAAGCGATATCCAAGGGAATGTCATTCTTGCCTAGATGACAAGCCGTAGCGCCACATGTCACGGCGGCTTCCAGATCATCGTTTACGCAGAAATCCACGATTCGCTCACATTCGTCCGCGCAGATAGTGGCACATTTACGTACGGTATCCTCATAGATCCCGTCTTTCATACGCAATTGTATCCACGAACATCCTCCTTGGATTGCCATGCGTACCTCGTCGCATTCCGTATATTTAGGTGTACGATGCGTTATAAACATCAAGCGGTTACTCCCACCAAAAGGAGGGCGTAATCCGGTTGTTCTCCGACCGACTCTTCCATTCTCATCATATCCGAAATAATAATTTAAGGCCATACTTGTAATCGTTTGAATTGTTTTATGAGTTGATCCGCAACAAGAAGGGAGGGATCGTTTCCCCAAAGGCCCCGAGAACGGCGACACCGCCGAAGGATATCTCTTAATTTCGTTATTGTTTGTGAGCAGATTCCTCCCAAGGCGATCACCTTATCATCGATGATGCCCTTCGCGTTTCGCAATCCATCTAAGGGGAATCCGCTACCATATCCTTCTTTTGATATACTCTGAAAGATCGGACTAAGGAATACATAGTCGCATACCGGTTTATACTCGATAATCTCTTCCAGACTATGGCAAGAACGACTTATACTACCTTTATATAAAGGTGGAGCTTCCGGGTTCCTCTTGTTCAAATGGACTCCTCCTAAAGCCCTTTCTTCTGCCAAGGTAAACCAATCATGAAGAACGATCCTGTCGTAATAAGCCGGAGAGATTTTATCCAATAAGCCCTCCAATTCATCACGTTTACAATCCGGTTTACGTAGATGTAAACGAGACATTCCTTCCGCGAATAGAAGTTCGATCAAAGAAGCTTCATCCGCGAAAAAATAAGGTGTAGTAATTACGACCAGCTTATTCATGATTCCATCGGATTTTATGAAGGGCAGAGGGTGAGAAGAAGTGGTTTACAGGTCCGTGCCCTTTTCCCATGCATACATTTGCCCCGTGAACGAGCGCGTTATTCATATATTCCTTGGCTAATCGTACGGCTTCCACCAATGAATGGCCGAGTGCCATATAAGCGGCGATGGCGGACGATAGCGTACAGCCCGTTCCATGGGTATTGAAGGTCTCCACTGTTGGCGAGGCCAGACAAATCGGATTATTCTCATTGATAAATAACCGATCCACCGTTTCTACTCCGGGAATATGCCCCCCTTTAATCAATAGAGCGTTACATCCTTTTTCCTGCAATTTCCGGGCGGCAAGTAAGATATCCGCCTCGTTATTGATTTTTATACCGGAAAGATATTCCGTCTCGGGAATATTCGGAGTAAGCAGTGTCGCTTTAGGGAACAACTCATCAATGATGGTTCGGATGGCGTCATCCTCCAATAATTTACTTCCGCTCGTGGATATCATCACTGGATCTAAAATGATAGAAGTCTGTTGGAAGGAAGGTAAAGTTTCAGATACGACCTTTACGGCATCCTTGTTATGTAGCATCCCTATTTTTACAGCATCTACGATGAAATCCTCAAGAATAGCTTCGATTTGTCCTCTCAAAATCTCGGGAGAGATCGCTTGGATCCCTCGCACTCCCTGTGTGTTTTGAGCGGTTATAGCCGTTATCGCCGAGGCTCCAAAAACCCCCAGCGAGGAAAAAGTCTTAATATCCGCTTGTATTCCGGCACCACCGCCACTATCAGAGCCTGCGATCGTTAAAGCTACCGGATAACGGTACGTTTCATTTTTATCCATCTAACATTCGTTTTTCTTACGGCGGCATTACCCGCATCAAGTAGTAAGGGTATGATCTCAGCCCATATAGTATGGCACCCCTTCGATGACGCAAACTTAGTGAAAAAAATCGATATTAAGATATTTCCGGCTTTTAAACGATAATTTTAACGCAAAGTTATACTTCCATAAATCGTAGACGGGAGCCTTCTGGTTTTAGAAGGCTTCCGTCATATTCATATAAACCGCCATCCCTTTTTGGTTCGGGTCTTTGCCTACGTCTAGGCGGAAGTTCTTGCCGGGTTGCATTTGGATACGTAAGCCTACGCCGTAGTTGAACTTCCATTTATTCCAGTCTACGATAGGAGCGTTTCCGATCGTACCCGTGCCGACCCAGCCAACAAAACCACACTTCGCCCAGAAATTACCGCTCTTATATTTCTCCACGCTGCCGAACATATGACGATACTCCAGAATCCCATACGCCATGGTCTTGTCACGGTACTTGCCCCAATAGTATCCGCGAAGATCGAAAGGAGAGCCAAACGAAGGAAGCTCCGTAAAAGGAACGTTTCCCACACCGATTTGTGTCTTGGCGATCCATGCCAAGGTGCTACGAGGACGAAATACTTGCTGGAATTGGCGGTATTCCAGCTCGAACATCTCATAATTATATGCACCGCCTAAATACTTTCCATACACTTTAGCGATCGCGCTTAGTAACATACCGGAACTTGGGGTCGCCACGTCATTTCGTGTATCGTATTGGATCAAGCCGCCGACACCGATATTGACATAATCTCGTTTGAACTTATTGAAATAAGGATCTTCGGCCATCACCGGGTTAATATCATCTGATTTGCTGAAATTAATATCAAAAAGAGGGCCCATATATAAATGAGGCTTGACTTCCCATACGAAACGAGGATATAATTGGAAAGAACTCTTATGGAATTTCGTTGTCGAATCGCTTTTCTCGATTTGCTCGATCGTCTCATAGCCTTTCCCGAAATAATGCGAAGGTTCGTTCCGATAACCGTAACTGATATAAATACGGAAGCGATTCTCGTTGAAGAATAAGGTACCGGCACCGGCAAAAACCAACGTCCCGTTTAAGGTGATGTTAAATCCCGCAGGGATAAACGATCGTTGGGATATCGTATCATTCTTGTTTAAGCGAAAGCTAGCCAAAACCGCACCACCTACGCCAAAGGAGGCTTCCGGCGTGTAAGACGGTCCGCCAAGGATAGACCACCAGATCCTTTTGTTGGCCCGTATGGAGTCTTTACGTAATTGTTTATGATAACGTTGTATTTGCTTTTCGGTCATAGGCTTACCATCCAGCATCAGCACTTCTTTCGGAATCGTGTCATTGGAAATGCCTTGCGCCTTTACGGAAAAGGCGAATAGAAGGCAGGCCATATAAATTAAAAGATATCTAAACATTATTTTAATCAATATTTAGAGAGCAAAAGTACGAAATACTCCTAATATGTATTCTTAAAGAATCCCTAATAAAAAAGAATAAACAGCTAAAAAGAAATGCTATTACAGCCTGGGGGTTGTAGATACGTAGCGTGCGTGCTGCGTCTCTACAGCTAAGATTGGTATAAGACCTTGCCCTCTTCGGATATTAACAGCAAGGTTAGTTCGCCGTCGGGAAGGATGGGAGCGCAATACGATTTACATTTTTGTAAAAGTAATGGGAAGAAACGATTTTGTTCTTTTTCCGCAAGAAGCTCCCATAATTCACGGGCCAACGTAATCCGATTGATTGCATCTACGGTCGCCTCCTCGCATTTCGCTTCTTTCGCTACATCTTGAAGGAAGCCTTTGTTCATGATGACTTTTTTGCTGTGTGTATCCAGGAAACCTTCCGCAAGTTTCACCGCCTTACCGATCATTATACCTAAGATAACCTGCTTGAAACCTAGATCAGCAGCGATCTTTAGCGTCTCTCCGATAAAGTTCCCGTAATGGACGAATGATTGTGGAGGCAAAGAAGCGTATAAGCTCCGAAGGTAGCGTTCACTCTTCGCTCCGGAATTAATGACCAACGTCTCGCAACCTATCGCTTTGGCGACACTGGCTTCTTTCCGTATCGAGGCGATAAAAGCGTCCGATGAGAAAGGACGCACGATTCCGGATGTCCCGATAATGGAGATTCCCCCGATAATTCCAAGTTTCGGATTGAAGGTACGTTTCGCCAACTCCTCGCCACCGGGAACCGAGACTGTGACAATAGCGACGGAATCGGGTGAGGGCAGGAGTGGAATCAGCTCTTGCCGGATCATCTTACGGGGCGTGGCGTTTATAGCCGGGCCGCCGACTTTCAAGCCGAGTCCCGGAAGGGTCACGGTTCCGACTCCTTCACCTGCTTGGAAGATGACTCTTTCCGTATCGTCACAACCGGACGCTTCGGGAGATAATTGAACAGTAACCCGGATCCGGCTATGATTCGTCACGTCCGGATCATCCCCAGACTCCTTGATCACGGTACAGGTGGCGGAACACCCGGCCCATTCGGTATAGGCTACCGGCAACGTTATCTGTTCTCCCGAGGGTAATGTTATCTGGCTTTCTGTTTGTTCCTTCCGTGATAATAAGGCCAATAAAGCGGCTTTTGCGGCGGCGGTAGCACAAGCTCCGGTCGTATATCCGCTTTTCAAGGGAAAGAATTCGGGTAATAGGCGTTCGATTTGTTTGCGCAATCCGTCTTCACCATACACTCGGTAGAAAGTTTCCGGTAATGCGGGACGCTTCACGACAAATACGGGTATTCCGAATTGGCGGGCAGCGTTCACTTTATCCGTAAAATAGCCGGAGAAACCACTTTCCTTTGTCAAGATCGCATCCGGATGGAGTTGCTCCAACAACTTTAACTCATCCTCACCTTCTCGATAGAAAACCAGACGTTCTTGGGGGAAGCCCTGCTTCTCGGCCAACGACAAAGATTCCTCCCGCTCCAATATACGGAACCAAGTGGTATGCGATCGCCAATAAGGGCGGAGCGGGGCAAGGGTGTTCACGCCACTGAGGCAAGTAGCCGTTGGATACCTTTGTTTTCCATTTGGTGAATTGCGTCTGCATAACTATCGCACCAAATCAAGTCCTCATCACGAGGTGGATACCGACGTTCGTAACGGATCACCGGAATCTGTAAACATTTCGATACTTTTTCAATCGTTTGGTGTAACACTTGAGCGAAAGGGTGTGCCGCATCGATCAATAGCTTAATCGCGTGGTCACGACAAAAACACTCCATTTCCTCCGCATTCATGGCCCCGGTCAAACGGATTCCATGCGCGCATTCAATGGATTGCAAAGTTCCTTTCGTAGAATAGTAATAGGTAGCGGCTGCCTCGTCCGCTACCCGCACAGCCACACGGCCCTCTGTCGTTCCTCCAAGGATCAGTATCATTACTTACGGAAAAGATGTTTGAATTCATCCGCATATAAGCGGGATAGACCCTTGCGATTATCGATGGCATCCCCGACGACAAGTAATGTTGTCAGTGTAAGATGATTCTCTTTTACGATTTTCGCAAGATCTTTCAGTTGCCCACGTAGATCCGCTCGTCTTTCCATGTCAATTTATAGCAAGCGGCTACCGGAGTGGTTGGAGCGTAATGTCGCGATAATTCCTCTTGGACCTTCTCTACGACACCGGCGCTTAAGAAGATACACATCGTACTTTGGCTTTGAGCCAGTTTGTGCAGTTGCTCTTTCTCAGGCATGGGCGTACGTCCTTCGCACGAGTGAGGATGATCGTTTGTACTTTCTCCGGAATCGTGAACTGGGAATAAAGAGCGGCGGCGGCGGCTTGGAAAGAGGAAATACCCGGAGTGATATGATAATCCATCCCGTATTGATCAAAGTAATTCATTTGCTCTTGAATAGCTCCATAGATGCAAGGATCGCCCGTGTGCAAACGAACGACAAACAATCCTTTATCATAAAACTCTTTCATCAACGCGAACTGTTCTTCCAGATTCATATCCGCCGAGCTTCGCACCGTAGCGCCTGCCTTTGCGCATAAGGTAAGTTCTTTCGGGACGAGGCTTCCTGCATACAGGATCAAATCCGCTTTCTCCAACATTTGCCGTCCGCGGATAGAGATCAAGTCCGGATCGCCGGGACCGGCTCCTACGATCTCGATATGTCCCTTGCGGCAGGCCGCCCGATCTAACGCTACGGCAAAGGTATATTCATTTCCTTTCCCTAAATCCGCTTTTTGCTTCTCGACCAAAAGCGGACCGCCATGAGCCGCATAAATGGCGGAAGCTTCCGATACACTTGGGGATTCGGTTACCTCCAGTACCTTCTCCGAGGGATTGGGTACCGGGATATCTTTCAGCTCCTCCGATGTATAGGTGTGGAAAGGGCATTCCATAACTCCATAAGCCAGTAATGTCAGCACCGGTTCGCATTTCTTCAAATCGATTGTATTTACATCCGCCAAAGCTTCCGGATATAGGCGTTTATCACGCAATACATCTTTAATATGTTCATAAACGACCGTAGGATCGCCTTGCATATCCTTGCGGCAACCCATTCCTAGGTGGAGGACTTTCGGTATATAGGTGATCGTAGGGATGGATGTATCGTATTGTTGGGGGCTGACAATAATCAATAACTCATAGTCTTGCTGCGGTATCGCCTCGAAGGAATAAAAGATAGAGACATGAGACGGGACCGTACGCTCCAAATAATCCGTTCCTTTATCTCGTATATCAAGGAGTAGCGCTGTCGGTTTTCCATTGACAAAAGTGGAGATGGCGGCATTGCTATCTTTGGCGATCAAGGTCCAATCGTATTTCTTCCCTAATGTATCGAGCGCCCATAGGTTTGCGTTGTCGCTTTGTGTCGTAATAATAGCTTCGGCTCCTAATAGGTTCGCTAACTCTTTGGAAAGATCGTTCGCTCCACCGATATGTCCGGATAAGACAGGAATCACGTATTTGCCGGTACTATCTATACAAACCACGGCCGGATCGGTATGTTTATCTTCCGCGAAGGGAGCGATACTGCGTACGCAAATTCCCATCGCTCCAATAAATACCAAACTACTGGATTCGTGAAAAACCTCTTTTGAGAAAGAGCCGAATGGTAAGATCTTCGCCTCGGGATAAGAAGCAAGAATTCGCTCAGCAAGCACCCGGCTGCTATCGGATATTGGAATAATTGATATTGTACTCATAATTTATAAATAACATTCACGGTAATCGTATTAAAATCATCAATCGTGATACGGGTTTGGGCGGATATCCGAAGACCGGTTTGGCGGACCGCTTCCTCTAAAAGCGCTTTGCTTTCGTCGGATACGGAGTTGAAGACGATGACACCGTTCTCTTTCATCTTTTTGGAAACTACCATAAGGATCTCCACTAATTTCCCGCCATGTCCGCCGATAAAGATTGCGTCCGGAGCCTCCAACGCCGATAAGTCCACCGATAAGAAATCTCCGATTATAGCCTCGATACCCGGAGTCCCAAAACGACGACAATTCTCAGTCATTAACTTCGTCCCTCTTCCCGGATCTCAAAACTCGTGATATGCAAATGCGGGAACAGCAATTTAGCCTCGATCGAGACAGAAGCCGTGCAAAAGCCGATATCCCAAAAACGTTCCCGGTTTCTCAGATCCAGCATGCTTAAAGATAACAAACGGATCGGCATTTTGGTTATCATCTTCTCCCGTCCGTTCAAATGCTCGAAAGCGGAATCCGGCAGGCCGAACTTACGGGAATGCCCGTCACGCTCTTTCCGGAGAATCAAGCAATTCGGATGAACGAAATTATTCATTGCCGCGGCTTGTATACTGAATTGGCGGATGCTCTGCCGTTCGGTATTTCCTAACCGTTCTCCCACGAACATGGTATAATTATCATAGCCATATTCCAGCATCCGGCGAGCGATAGTCGTAGGCGTATGTTCCCGATCCGTGAGCACGCCTATCTTAGACGCACTTTCGATCAAGCACGATCGAACTCGTGCCAAGGCCGTCCGGTAAGGGAGACGATCCGCATATCGTGGTAAGCATCAATAGATTTTGTGCCAAGAGTTGCAAGGAATTAAATGACGGGTACAGGCGGATTTGCGCATCCGGCAATCGGTTTTGAATCGTAACGGCGAATCCGAAAAACAAAGGATCTCCGGAAGCGAATACAACGATGCTTTCCCGACCGTCGTACGAACGATAGCGATCGAAGACCTCGTCCAACGGGACTTTTATATCGATCCAGTCCGCTTTCTCGGGCAAGAGCGAACGTACGATCTCATGATGCCGCACGCCTCCGGAGAACACCCGGTGGGACGAGATTATCTCCAATATCTCCGGCGGAAAGTATTGCCGCATATTATCATCCAGCCCTATGACATAAAATCGGTTCATACGTCTCTTCCCGGCTTTAATTGTTCTGCGTCATTAAAACAAAGGATGGCATTCACTAGCGTAGCCGCTAAATTACTACCTCCTTTACGACCTTCCACGATTAGTTTCTGTATACCGATAAAAGGTTTCACCATATGTTTGGATTCCTGCACATGTACGAAACCTACCGGAGCCGCGATAATGCCAGCTGGAGTGGCTTTACCTTTACGTATTAAATCGCATAATTCCATAAGGCGGTCGGGGCGTTCCCGAAGACAAACAGAGCGGTCGGATGCTCTTCCACGGCCCGACGAATACCGGCTTGAGTACGGGTAATTCCTTTGCTCGAAGCCATCTCAGCGACCGCTCGTCTTGAAGGTAGCATT
>ENA-OQCK01000140-OQCK01000140.1-human-gut-metagenome-genome-assembly--contig:-NODE-140-length-41742-cov-2.727334_pt1 | contig 41742 bp, 54 predicted proteins | sample MGYA00242498_ERZ504578 | MGnify/ENA primary metagenome ERZ504578 (study PRJEB26092, sample SAMD00036229) | human gut metagenome | host: Homo sapiens | study: EMG produced TPA metagenomics assembly of...
TGAGGTTCATTACCATCTGCATAAAAGACTCCCGCAAGAGCTCCAGCGCTTACTCCGGAGATAATATCCGGTTTAATATCATGCTCCAGGAGAGCTTGCATTACGCCCAAATGAGCGAATCCTTTAATAAATCCTCCACTTAGAGCATAACCTATCTGATATTTCCGGTTCGTCCAATTGTTTGTATATACCTCCATGAGTTTTTTCTGTCTTTAATTCGCCACGAATTTAGTGAATTTATTGAAAGTAGAAGAAATATAATGGATAGTTTTTAGTATGCCGGATGGAACTTTGTTCCGGTACTACGCCGATCAGAACCCAAAATCGTCTATTTCACCCTTGTGCTCTTCGCTTTCTTTAAATGGTTTTGCTTCCTTTTGTACCGGATTCCCTTCAATATAGATAGCACGGAACGGACGAGCAGGGCAAACATATTCGCATCCACCACAGCCTACGCAAATCTCTTTATTTACATGGGGAATCGTCAACCCGTCCTTATAAGGCACCATTGCGACAGCCTGCGTGGGACAGTGTTCAGAGCAGGCCCCACAACTAGTTCCGTCTGTATAAACGATGCAATTTTCCTCGATAAAAACAACATATCCCATTTGTGTAAGATGTTTTTGCTTTACACTTATCGGAAGAATAGCCCCGTTAGGACAAACATCTCCGCAAACAGTACAATCAAAATTGCAGAATCCTTCTCGAAACTGACGGTAGGTTGCATTACTCCTGCCAACCATACTCCATGAAAGCTGGCTTCAGTACATGCGATGGGCATTTGCTGATACAAAGATGGCACGATGTACATTGCTGCTGAAAATGTTCACGGCTGACAGACCCCGGCGGAGTAATCGGATTCTCTTTTTTGTATACTTTTTTACCTCCCAGACTTGCAACGGATTCTTTAACTTGTGAAAGTAGTTTCGGAACTGCTCCGGCAGTAAGTAGTCCTGCAACGAGAAAACGACGTTTGGATGAATCGGTAGGGGAGAGTGAAGGTTGGTAGATCAATGCCTTTTGTTTGCAGCCCCCCAGGCAGTCAAAGCAATCTACACAACGACCATAATCAACAGTATGCTCTTTACTATTGATGCACGCTGCCTTACATTTGGTAGCGCAGAGTCCGCAACTGTTACACTTGTCGGAGTCAATGCGGACTTTGAATAATGAGAACCGGCTTAATAAGCCTAAAATTGTTCCTACAGGACAAATCGTGTTGCACCAAGTCCGTCCGTGCTTCCATGCCATTATAAAAATCATTGTAAGTATGACGACTGCAATGAAAAGAGATGAAATACTTAAAATAGAAGTATCCACCTGGTAAAACGTATAATTGTCGAACTTGGAGAAAGCGGATTCCAAAAGATTATTTCCCAGCATATATATCGGTTTAAATACATGTACTACTATCCGACCGTATGCGCTGTATGGATCAAGCAGTCCTACGATAAACGTGAATCCGCATAGAAAAGAGATGACAGTCCCCCCAAGCACACTCCAACGTAATCTATTTTTTGCAGGACTGTAACTATATCTTTTTTTCTTTTTACTTGTTGATTTTGACAGGCGCGCAATGATATCTTGCAAAATCCCCATAGGACATATCGTCGAACAATAGATACGGCCGAATAAAAGTGTTAACACAATGAGAAATAATAAGATACCTACACTTAATGAAAGCAAGGCTGGAACAAATTGTAAGTGTACCAGACGATGAAAACTGTTAGGTAATATTTCTGCGAAATCGAGAAAAAAGAAAGTAATCAGTACAAAAAAAAGTGCTGATATTCCAATACGTATCTTTCTTAACATGGTTGATTTACATCTTGATTCGCTTGACATTTAATTTGTCAAGATTCATGGTTCCTACTTTCAGTGCTTCTCCTTTGGCAAGATGTCCTACTGTATCCAACGGCATCTCACGCACTTGGTTGAAGAATTTGGCAGCGGCTGTGTCCACCGCTACAATATCCGGTGAGATAAACAATCCCTTTGCCAAAACGACATCTGAAGCAGAGCGTCCGCGAGGACCGTTAGTCTTCATAATCCGGTAGGCATCTACAACGTTCAGCGCGGCTTTCTTTTGCAGGGTACAAATATCGGCAATACATTGTTGCAAGTCGTTTTGGTGAAAGAATCCGCGATCCCATACAATTCCCATATGGTTTTTCATGGAGATAGTCAGATTGCTCCGCCATGGTTTTTCAGGATAGGGACATTTATCCATACGTCGCAGTTCAGGATTGCTTCATGCACTTTTGCTTTCTTCATTTTTTTGCCGCTTGGGAGATCTACCGGTTTGTAGTAAGATTCCAGATGTGCGGGCATTACTTTTGCTCCGGCGGCTTTTGCTACAGCTTCAATGCCACTGTTTTTGTAGCATTTCTGCCAGTCGTCACAGGTATGGTCAAATACGGTCACTTCTTTTGCTCCGGCGGCAAAGCATTGTTTCACGATTTCCGCCACTAACTTCGGATTTGTATTTCCTGCCAGTTCCGGCACCTTGTCCCAACCGATGTTAGGCTTCACAACAACCTTTTGTCCTGGTTTAACGAATTGCTTCATCCCACCCAGTTCGCTTATGGCGCGGCGGAACATGGCTTCCGGCTCTCCACCCATGACTGCTACCAGATCAGGGTTAGCTCCGTTTGCTTTATTGATAGTCTGAGTTAATACCTCCATAGCTTCCGAGTGCTGTATAGTCAAAGCAGCACCGGTTATGGCTACTGTTTTTAAAAAGTCCCTTCTGTCCATTTTTCTATTTTGAGTTTAGAATTTTGCAATCGCTTTTAACAGGCATAGCCACCAAACCACTGGATCAACATTCCCGGAGTACCGATACGGAAATCTTGTACTGCTACATAGAAATTACCAAGAATCGCCCATTCAAAAGCTATTCCTATAATCTGGTAGAAAAGCACGACACCAAGAACGCCCAATAAAGAGACAGATTTTAGCATTCGTGCGGCAAAGGCAGAAGCTCCAGCAAGTAAAGTGGATTTTATCAACATAACAGGAAGCGTAGCTTCCGAAGGCATGGCGAACAGCAAGTGATTAATGACAGGAGAAAGAATCGCGGTCAATAATCCTACACGAAAGCCATATTTATAGCCTGCAATCAACGTGAAAAAATAAATGGGCAGCAGGGTAGGACCACCATAAGGTATGAGATGGCATAGTTGTGGAAGTGCAATGTTGCCTGCAATAAACAACAGAGCGAACAAGTAAGTTTTTACATTACTGTAATTCAGCGAGTAGAGCTTAGCAGATGTTTCCATTTTCGTTAAGACTTTTATATTTAATAGAACAATAATATCTTGAGGATAAGACTGTTCTTTGCAGGAAAGGTTTAATCCGGTAAAGAACAATCTGCTTATTATATTAAAAACAGGATGGAAAAGTTTCATACCTATTGAAACTATTTGACCTGTTTTTGCTCTATTCACTATCCATTCTTTCCCGGATCTTTCCCCAAGCCATGAGTACTCGAATAAGCAACTTTGGCGCATTGTGCCACACATTTCCCTGAATCTGGACATAGGTATAGTATAGCTCAATTTATCGGGTTCGAAGTAGGGACGTACCGACGGATCGAAGAAACCGATGAATGTCCGTTTGCCGCCTTTTCGATTTTCTATGGTAGCTTGCGTTACTATGCAGCTACAACCGGAACCGAACATGGAACTACACCGTCTTCAGCATTATTATCATAATAAGCCATGTGGTAAGTCCGGAAAGCATATCGGGGTTGGCTATGAATACGACACCTTCCACTTCTTTCAGACTTTCTATCCTGTCTATACGCGCAAAATGAAGGTATTTCTTTTCTGCTTTGAGTACTCCGATTTGCTGTATAAAGTCGATGACCATTTGCGGAGTCTGTTTGTACCGCTCTTTTAATGAGACAAAAGTCGGGACGTGTTCGGGCATTTCGGTAAAACCGGTATAGAACTTGCCGCCACCACAGCCGATTGTTTCGGCATTCAGGCTGATGATACCGCCTTCTCTTGCCGTTTTCATACCTTTAAAGAAACAGCCATTTATTTTTTCCGCCGTTCCTTCCTGCGTGTCCGAATACCAGAATACAAGAGGCAGTTCGGCCTTCTCTCCGAATGCCTCCCGGAAGTTTTGAATAAATGTTTGGATGTCCATAGCTTATCATTTTTTGTTTATACATAGTTGCTCTACAAAGTTAGAATAAAAAAGGATAAGTGCAAGTGAATCAGAAGTTAATATCGGACACACTTTTTTTACAATCTTCCAGTTGTTTTAATCCTTCTTCAGATAGTTTGGGGTAATGCAGGTCCAGTTGTTTCATCCGCTCGCAGATAATGTGTCCTACTGCGTAGCGCATAAACCATTTATTGTCGGCAGGGATTACGTACCACGGAGCCAGTTCGGTAGATGTTTCGGTTAGTACATCTGCATAAGCTTTCATATACTCATCCCAAAACTGGCGTTCCTTAACATCTGCGGAAGAAAATTTCCAGTTTTTGGTTTTGTCATCCAACCTTTCCATGAAACGCTTTTTCTGTTCGGCTTTTGATACGTTCAGGAAGAATTTCAGGACAACGGTTCCGTTTTCCGTCAGATAACGTTCGAAATCATTGATTTGCCGGTAACGGCGTTTCCAAAAATCAGAGTCAATGTCTTTGATGGTTTCTACACCCGGCAATTTGTTGGACAGTATAATTTCGGGATGTACTTTGGCGATAAGCACGTCTTCATAGTGAGAACGGTTGAAAATTCCGATTCTCCCTCTTTCGGGCAGGCAACGATTGATACGCCAGAGATAATCGTGGTCCAATTCCTCGGCAGAAGGTTGCTTGAACGAAAATACTTGGCATCCTTGCGGATTGATACCGGACATGACGTGTTTGATTGTCCCGTCTTTTCCGGCTGCGTCCATAGCCTGAAAAATAATAAGAATCGAATAGCGATTCTGGGCGTAGAGCATGCTTTGCAGTTCGGAAAGTTTCTCTACGTTTTTAGTCAGTTGACCTTTAGCATCCTGTTTGGATAGTTCGCCGATAAATGACGGATCGAAATCGGAGACGGAATATTGTCTTCCGGGTTTAGCAAGCAGGTCTTTTAAAATGTCCTTTTTCATGGGTTTGTTATTTGAATGTTTCTACTGAAAATAAAACAGGCGGAGCAATCAATTAGTTTTTCAGGCAAAGGACATTTTCCGGATTTACAGTGCTGTTCCTTTCTTCGGTACGACAGGTTTGTCATATCCACCTGTTCAAGAGTGAGCAACTCTATCTTTTTAGAAATACCGCCTGCATATCCTGTCAGGCTGCCGTTACAACTTACAACCCGGTGGCAGGGTATAATAATACTAATAGGATTGTGTCCCACTGCATTGCCCACCGCTTGCATCGACATGGACGGTAGTCCGTTTAGGCGAGCTATTTCCTTAGCAATATCCTTGTACGTAATGATTTTGCCGTAAGGGATTTTTTTTAATATTTCCCATACGGAGAGACGGAAAGGAGTACTTTCCAAGTGTATCTCAGGCATGAAACCGGGATTTTTCCCACTGAAATAACAATCGAGCCATTCTATGGTTTGCTCGAATACGGGCAATACTTTTTCTTCGTGTTCCGGAGACAACGAAGCTGCAAAATATTTCTGTCCATCAAACCACAAACCTGTCAAAGAGCTACCGTCACTTGCGATTGTTATTCCACCGATAGGGGACTGATATTTGTAAATGTATTGCATAACATTATATATAAGGTGATATCTTTTACAAAAGTAGTATTTCATTTTTAAATAAGATCTTTTTCACCCCTGTTTTGAAGAATAATTGCTTATATTTATCTGATAGATGAGGTATTTACCAATATATAAGATTATTTTGCGCAGCCCTGCAATTACGGGGACAAGAGAAAGTCGAACCAGTCTGTAGCCTATGCCGTAGTCAATATGGAAATAGGCAACCGTGACTTACAATAATGACACCGGAATATTTTTTGTAGAAAAAGAGATTTAAAGCGTTTTTAATAACGACATAGAGATAGTTTTTTACTCTCTTTAAAGTCGTTTTTCCAACTTTTCCTTATCTTTGGCGTTTAACAAACCGTTTTTAATCATACAACAACGAAAAACAACCGATCATGAATCAAGAGTTATCAATGAATGCCAATAAATTAGTGGCATTTCTCCAGAAGCCGACTTCTGAATTTACCAAAGCCGACATCATTTCATTTATCCAACAAAACGACATCCGTATGGTCAACTTCATGTATCCTGCGGGAGATGGTCGTCTGAAAACTTTGAATTTTGTCATTAACAATCAAGCTTATCTGGAAGCTATCCTTACCTGTGGAGAACGGGTGGACGGTTCCAGCCTTTTCTCTTTTATCGAAGCGGGAAGTAGTGATCTTTATGTTATTCCTCGGTTTCGCACAGCATTTGTTGATCCGTTTGCTGAGATACCTACGCTGTCTATCCTTTGTTCTTTCTTCAATAAGGATGGAGAACCGTTGGAAAGTTCACCGGAATATACGCTTCATAAAGCGAGCAAAGCATTTACGGACGTGACGGGAATGGAGTTTCAGGCAATGGGAGAGTTGGAATATTATGTGATAGCACCGGATACGGGTATGTTTGAGGCAACCGATCAACGTGGTTATCATGAATCGGGACCTTATGCCAAATTTAATGAGTTCCGTACACAATGTATGTCTTATATCTCACAAACTGGCGGGCAAATTAAGTATGGACACTCTGAAGTAGGCAACTTTACTTTGGAAGGCTATATCTATGAGCAGAATGAAATAGAGTTTTTGCCGGTTCCTGTCGAACAGGCCGCCGACCAATTGATGATTGCCAAATGGGTAATTCGTAACTTAGGATTCAAATATGGATATAATGTTACGTTCGCTCCTAAGATAACAGCAGGTAAAGCGGGTTCCGGTCTGCATGTCCATATGCGTATCATGCAGGACGGAAAGAATCAGATGTTAAAAGACGGAATTTTGTCGGAAACAGCCCGGAAGGCTATTGCTGGAATGATGGAGCTTGCGCCTTCAATCACAGCCTTCGGAAATACAAATCCTACTTCATACTTCCGTCTTGTTCCGCACCAGGAAGCACCAACGAATGTTTGCTGGGGCGACCGCAACCGTTCTGTATTGGTACGTGTACCTTTGGGATGGGCTGCCAAGAAGGATATGTGTACATTAGCGAATCCGTTAGAAACGGAAAGCTATTTTGATACCACCCAAAAGCAGACTGTGGAAATGCGTTCACCGGACGGTTCGGCAGATTTATATCAACTGCTTGCCGGACTGGCTGTAGCCTGCCGTCATGGTTTTGAAATAGAAAATGCTTTGGAACTGGCTGAAAAGACGTATGTGAATGTAAATATTCACCAGAAAGAAAACGAAGATAAGCTGAAAGCATTGGCTCAATTACCGGATAGCTGTGTTGCGTCCGCCGATTGTCTGGAACAGCAACGGGCTATTTTCGAACAATACAATGTATTTAGTTCGGCAATGATTGACGGCATCATCCGTAAACTTCGCAATTATGAGGATAAGACACTACGTGCGGATCTGGACGGAAAACCGCAGGAAATGCTTGATTTGGTTCATAAATATTTCCATTGCGGATAATGTAGTAACTGATAATATGAGTAAAAGCCTGTCTTCTCAAAGCAAGATAGGCTTTTATTTTCCCCAATTGCACTCCTCACTTCCACATAATTCTACACTAATTCCACAATCAGATAGAACCCGCCTACTTTTTATTCGTCTGATTTTTAACGATATATGTAAAAAGCTGATATTTGGTATCCGTTTTGCAATATGATAAGTATAGCGATAATAAATAATGGTTTTTATAATTCACACTTAAAAAATTACGATTATGAAAAAGGTATTAGTAGCAGTAGCATTAGTAATGGGATTAGGTAGTTCTGTAGCATTTGCACAGGAAGTAATCAACACTACATCTGTAGAAATGCAGGTGCAAGTTCCACAGGATGAGTTTACTAAGATTGATGTAAAAGAGTTACCGGAAGCAGTGGCACAGGCTGTTGCAAGAACTATGAAGGTGCTACAATCAAAGAAGCTTATGTAGCGGAAAAAGAGAGCGGTAAGGTTTATAAAGTAATTCTTACTACTAAAGATTCGCAGGAAGTAACAGTCCTGATGAATGAAAAGGGTGAAGAAGTGAAAGAATAAAGCAAAACTTCGAATGTAGTATAAATAACTCATAAAAATTCTCGGTTCGTGATGAATCGGGAATTTTTTGTTTATCTCATTTTTAGTAATAAACCAATTGATCTACGTTCATCGTCGGATAGTTTTATTAGTAGTTATTATTCGAATTTCTTACGTATGTGACTAATCGTTTCCGGAGTAACTCGAAGGAAAGAGGCTACTTCTTTTAGAGTAATAAAATTCTGAAAATCAGGATAGCGTTTCACTAAATCTAAATACAGTTCGGTGGGAGTTTTACAATAAATGTCTAATAGACGCATATAGGTTTGTACAAAGAGCTCTTCTGCAAGAATCCGTTCTAAGTTTTGTGTCATTTCATTTGTAGAGAAGAAATTCCTCATATCTTCGGCAGAAGCATAGTAAATTCGAGCATCACTTGCAGCCTGGATGCTTACCATAGCTTTCTCTTTTTTCAAGCATGCCGGATAGTCACCTACATACTCTCCGGCAAAAGAATAACCGACAATATGCTCGTATCCTCTGTCGTCTGTACAGATATATCGAAATAACCCTTCTTCTATGTAAGCTCCATGTGTAGCCAAAGCTCCCTGCAGAGTGAAATATTCCTTTTTCTTCATTTCTTTACATTGCCCATGTGTCAAAAAGAAGTCTTTAAATGCGGAGAATTCCTCGCGTCCGGCATAGTGATTAAAATTTTTTCATGTTTGGTTAGATTGTTTTCGTGCCTTAATAGGTGACGAATTTATGAAAAGAGTGACATTATGCCTAATTGCGGATGATTTTAAAAGATTATTTAAACCGGACTTCCTTATTAGGCAGATATTTTTTCATTCCTTTAGATATGCTGTCTTATCACAACAGTTTATTTGTAGATTTCTACAGTACTCGTACTTTAAAATTCTTTTTTGAGGATATATCCGAAGAAAACAATCGATTTTGATTACTTGATAGAAGGGAAAGAGGAATATGAACGTTAAGTATTGACCTAATTTCATAAAAAAGATGTTTTATGAAAAGAAAAAGAGAGGAATGTAGTGCAATATCGCCAAATAATGCTTTCCTTTGCAACCAACAACAATAATAAGGTTTATTACGATTTGATTATTTTACGTGAATCTTCTCATTTATTTGAGTATATCCATTTCTAATTAAGATTTTCCAATAACTTTCTTATTGAATTATTAATTTTTTATATTTGTATTTTATGAATTTGTACATTGGAAATCTTAGCTATAATGTTAAGGAATCAGACTTGAGAAATGTAATGGAAGAGTATGGAACAGTTGCTTCAGTAAAGTTAATCACAGACCGTGAAACTAGAAGATCAAAAGGATTCGCATTTGTTGAAATGCCGGATGATGCAGAAGCTAATAATGTTATCAAACAGTTGAATGGCGCAGAATACGTAGGTCGTTCAATGGTAGTGAAAGAAGCTTTGCCGAAGAACTAAAACTAAATAATAGTGATAGAAAGAAGGGCGTGTCAGGAAACTAACACGCCCTTCTTTCTGTTAATCTCTGTTGTTGTTTTCTTCATCATCCACCATGTTATTGAGTTCCAGTTCCAAATCTACCAGTTCTTGTTCTCGTAATTTCAGAATATCTCTCGTTGTATCTTTTGCTGCTTTTAATAATGCAGGAATGTCCGACGGCTCCTGTGCAACCTGAATACCGGCTGCCTCTAATGCTTCTATCTTTTCTTTAGCCGAACCGGAAGTTCCGGAGATAATAGCTCCTGCATGCCCCATTTGTTTTCCCAAAGGAGCAGATTGCCCTGCGATGAATGCTACAACGGGTTTAGTTACATGGTTACGAATATATTCGGCAGCCTGTTCTTCCGCATTTCCGCCAATCTCACCGATTAAAACAATAGCTTCGGTTTCGGTGTCATTCTGGAACATTTCTAACAGTTCACGGAAATGAAGCCCTACTACGGGGTCGCCGCCGATACCAATAGCTGTGGATTGTCCCATGCCATTAGCGGTTAAGTGATATACAATTTCATACGTAAGTGTACCGCTACGGCTAATGACACCCACGTTTCCTTTCTGAAAAACTTGTCCCGGGAGGATACCGACCATACTTTTTCCCGGAGAAATCAATCCCGGACAGTTAGGACCAACCAGTATTGCCCCCTTTTGTTTAATGAATTGATGCGCTTTGATGACATCCAGTGTAGGGATACCTTCCGCGATACAGACAATTAACCGGATACCGGCATCTGCCGCCTCCATGATAGCATCTGCTGCAAAACGTGCCGGAACAAAGATTATAGAAGTATTAGCCTGCGTCTGTTCCACAGCTTCATACATGGTGTTAAACACTGGGATACCGTTTGCATCAGTTCCCCCTTTACCGGGAGAAGTACCTCCTACAACGTTGGTTCCATATTCCTTCATCTTCCTGGCATGAAAGAGCCCGTCCCGACCAGTAATTCCTTGTACAATCAAACGGGTGGATTTATCTATTAATATACTCATAATTGTTTTTTACTTTTTATTGATATTGTTACGCATTATGATTTTATAGCCATTAACGCTGCTTCCTGCATAGTTGTTGCTATCTGAAAACGGCTATGATTTCGTAGAAGATCGCGGCCGATATTTTCATTCGTTCCTGTTAGCCGGACAATGATGGGTATTTCACTCTTTATCTGCTCGAATGACTGAATAAGCCCGATTGCCACATCGTCACAACGGGTAATCCCTCCGAAAATATTGATCAGAACAACTTTTACTTTTTCATCTTGTAATAGAAGCTTCATGGCTTCCACTACTTTTATGGGATTGGAACTACCGCCAATATCAAGAAAGTTGGCAGGATTACCTCCATAAATCTTAATCATATCCATTGTTGCCATAGCGAGTCCGGCACCGTTCACCATGCAACCTATATTACCGTCCATGCGAACATAACTGAAACCTCTTTCTTTGGCGTCGGCTTCTACCTTTTCTTCCTCTGTCGGGTCGAATAAAGCATGTATTTCAGGATGCCGACATAGAGCGTTGTCATCGAAAACAATTTTGGCATCAATAGCTATTAACATACCTTTTGTTGTTAGCGCTAACGGATTGATCTCAACCAAAGAGGCATCATTCTCCATGAAGATTTTATAAAGTGCTTGCAGGATGACAGCCATTTTACTTGCTTGTTCCGTTTTGGGAAAAAGTGAAAAGGCGAAATGACGTGCCAAATAATCTGGAATGCCAATGAAAGGATTGATTGAATACCGAATAATTTTCTCCGGTGTCTGACGAGCCACTTGTTCAATATCCATACCACCGGATGCACTCATCATTAGAATAACGGAACGTGTATTTCGGTCGATAGTGAAACTGACATAATATTCGCCGGTAATATCAACTGCTTCGCTAACCAATATCTGATTGACGGGAAGGCCTTTAATACTCATTCCGAGTATATTTTTAGCTTCCTGATAAGCATCTTCCGTGTTGTTTACCAGTTTGACGCCTCCGGCCTTTCCCCGGCCTCCGGTCAATACCTGTGCCTTAATGACAACTCTATCTGCACCTACACTCCGATATGCAGCTACAACACCTGCAGCAGTACGGCATAAAGTGTGCCTCTCAACAGGTATTCCATACTTAGAGAAAATCTCTTTCGCTTGATATTCATGTATTTTCATGGCTCACAAATTTGAGTAAATGATTCCTGCTAATAAAACAGAAGCAAGATACGGAAAGTTTACGAAAAAGAAATCTACCTGAATGTTTTAGAGCATATCACTCTCTTTTTGGTATGAAGATTCGGAATAAAAAAAGCGTGTTGGCAGAATTGCCAACACGCTGTAAACTAATAAATACTGTATTTATTGATTTTATGCAATGCCATGAGCACTAACAGTACCGTCAATTTTCTTAATCAGACCTTGCAATACTGCACCTGGTCCACATTCTGTGAAGTCAGTAGCACCGTCGGCAATCATATTTTTAACAGATTGAGTCCAACGTACAGAAGCTGTCAACTGAGCAACCAGATTCTTTTTGATTTCAACAGGGTCAGTATGAGGAAGTGCGTCTACATTCTGATATACCGGGCATTTAGGAGTATGGATTTCTGTTGCATTGATAGCAGCTTCCAATTCTACTTTTGCAGGATCCATTAACGGAGAGTGGAAAGCACCACCAACTTTCAATGGGAGAGCTCGTTTTGCTCCGGCAGCTTTCATTAGTTCGCAAGCCTTCTCGATGCCTGGTACGGAACCGGAGATAACGATTTGTCCCGGACAGTTGTAGTTAGCCGGTACACAAACTTCACCTTCAGCATTTACGGTAGTACAGATTTCTTCCACCTTTTCATCCGGCAATGCGATGATAGCAGCCATTGTAGAAGGAGTCGCTTCACAGGCTTTCTGCATAGCCATTGCACGTGCATAAACAAGTTTCAGACCGTCTTCAAAGCTCAAAGCTCCGGCAGCAACCAATGCGGAAAATTCACCGAGTGAATGTCCTGCTGTCATTTCCGGTTTGAAATCATCCCCCATACAAAGAGCGGAGATTACCGAGTGAAGGAATACGGCAGGTTGAGTAACCTTCGTTTGACGAAGATCCTCGTCCGTACCATTGAACATGATATCTGTAATGCGATATCCAAGAATATCATTTGCTTTTTCAAATAATTCTTTAGCTAAAGCTGAATTTTCATACAGGTCTTTACCCATTCCTACGAATTGAGCACCTTGACCGGGAAAAACGAATGCTTTCATATCTTTATTATTTAATTGATTTTTAATTGCGGGTGCAAAGTTACGGATTTTTATGATACGACCGCACAAAATGTACATATTTGTGCAACCGAATCCGGGAAATGCCATAACGGACCATTGCCATGTCCGATGTGCAAATCCTTGCCTGCAATGATAGCCTGAGTGATATATGATTTGGCATGTTGGATAGATTCCCGTAAAGGATAGCCTTTTGCCAGGTTGGTCGCAATAGCGGAGGAGAGGGTACAGCCTGTTCCGTGCAAATTGTTACTTTCTATCTTTTTCTCCTCATATATATGGAAGATCGATTCTGACGTATGTAAGAGGTCGCACATTCTGTCACCCTCCAAATGCCCCCCTTTTATTAATACACTTGTCTGATACTCATCCACCAACCTTTTGGCCGCTTCCTGCATTTCATGTATGTTATGAATGCTTTTATCTGTCAGAACACTTGCTTCGTCAAGATTGGGAGTAATTAAAGTGACGAGTGGGAGCAGTTCTCTTTTAATTTCTTCTATAGTTTCGTCCGACATTAGTTTTCGTCCGCTGGTAGACACCATGACCGGATCATAAACAATATATTCCGGTATATATTTTCGCAGGCAGTCTACAATGGTACGAACGATCTGAATGTCACTAACCATACCTATCTTGATTGCAACCGGTTGCAAATCATCCATAACAGCTTCTATCTGCCCACGGACAATCTCAGGCAGCACTGATTGTACAGCGTGTACCCCTAATGTATTTTGTACGGTAACTGCGGTGATGACTGACGCTGCATAGCCTCCCAAAGCCGAGATTGTTTTGATATCCGCCTGAATACCTGCTCCTCCCGAACAATCGGAACCAGCAATGGATAAAATGACTGGATGACGTTCCATTTTGGATTTTTTAATAGTTACGATACAAAGATAGAATAAAAAACGATAAGGTACAAAATGACATATCGTTTAAAGTACAATAAGTATCCCTATCTGAATTTATTCTATAGATTATGAAAAGTACTGAAAATAAAGCATCAATCTGGTTTTTGTACTTTATACAATTACTCTTCCTGGAAAAGACTAAAATACATATTGTAATTCATAAGATAACACTAAGTATTGATATTGTAAAATATATGATATGTATTTATGTGATAAACAATGTTTTATAGCATATTAATTATTTTTGTTTAAGCGAATATTAGCCTCTATATTTGCGCCATATTAAAAAAACGGATATGCAGAATATACAGAAAAATACACCTTTGGCCAACAATCATATATCAGTAGATTGTGTAGTGATTGGTTTTGACGGCGAACAACTGAAAGTGTTGCTTGTGAAACGTGCAGGTGAAGATAATGGAGAAGTATATCACGATATGAAACTTCCCGGAAGTCTTATTTATATGGATGAGGATCTGGACGAGGCTGCACAGCGCGTATTATATGAATTGACAGGACTTAAAAATGTAAACCTGATGCAGTTTAAAGCATTCGGTTCCAAAAACAGAACGAGTAATCCGAAAGATGTTCGCTGGTTGGAACGGGCAATGCAGTCAAGGGTAGAGCGTATTGTGACTATTGCATATTTGTCAATGGTTAAGATAGATAGAACTTTGGATAAGAATCTGGACGAGCATCAGGCTTGTTGGATTGCTCTGAAAGAAGTAAAGACATTGGCGTTCGATCATAATCTGATTATTAAGGAAGCAATGACATACATCCGTCAGTTTGTGGAATTTAACCCTTCAATGTTGTTCGAACTACTTTCGCGTAAGTTTACAGCTGCGCAATTGAGAACTCTTTTTGAACTAGTATATGACAAAGTTGTAGATGTGCGTAACTTCCATAAAAAAATAGCAATGATGGAATATGTGGTTCCTTTGGAAGAAAAGCAACAAGGAGTAGCCCATCGTGCCGCACGCTATTATAAGTTCGATAAGAAGATATACAATAAGGTGAGACGGTGATATATGCCGGGTGTTTGGTAAATCTAAGTAATAAAATTGAAAATCGTTAAATCGTAAATAAAATCATGTTTTTATTAGGTTATGACATAGGTAGCTCGTCTGTAAAAGCGAGCTTGGTAAATGCTGAAACTGGTAAATGTGTATCATCGGCATTCTTTCCGAAAACAGAGGCAAAAATTATTGCAGTGAATCCCGGTTGGGCGGAGCAAGATCCGGAAAGCTGGTGGGAGAACTTAAAGTTGTCTACACAAGCCATTATGAATGAATCCGGAGTCAGTGCGGCTGAGATTAAGGCAATTGGTATCTCTTATCAGATGCATGGTCTGGTATGTGTAGACAAAGACCAACAAGTATTGCGTCCTGCTATTATCTGGTGTGATTCGCGTGCTGTGCCTTGTGGTCAGAAGGCATTTGAAACTATCGGAGAAGAAAAATGTCTTTCTCATCTCCTAAACTCACCGGGAAACTTTACCGCTTCCAAATTGGCTTGGATTAAACAGAATGAACCGGCTATCTATGAACAGATTTACAAAATAATGCTGCCAGGTGATTATATCGCCATGAAATTGAGCGGAGAAATCTGTACAACTGTTTCCGGACTTTCGGAAGGTATGTTCTGGGACTTCAAAAACAATCGTATAGCCGATTTCTTGATGGATTATTATGGATTCAATTCGTCATTGATTGCCGATATTAAACCGACTTTTGCCGAGCAAGGATGTGTAAATGCAATAGCAGCCAAAGAATTGGGATTAAAAGAAGGAACCCCCATTACTTATCGTGCCGGTGACCAGCCGAATAATGCTCTTTCTCTGAATGTGTTCAATCCGGGTGAAATTGCTTCTACAGCAGGCACATCAGGAGTTGTTTATGGAGTGAATGGGGAAGTGAATTATGATCCGCAGTCACGTGTCAACACTTTTGCGCACGTGAATCATTCGAAAGAGCAGACCCGCTTGGGAGTATTGCTTTGTATCAACGGCACAGGTATCCTTAACTCATGGGTAAAACGTACTATTGCACCTGAAGGAATATCATATAATGAAATGAACGTGCTGGCTTCCAAAGCTCCGATAGGTAGCGCAGGAATCAGCATTCTTCCCTTCGGTAATGGTGCCGAACGTATGCTGAATAATAAGGAGATAGGCTGTAGTATCCGTGGGATAGATTTTAATACTCATGCAAACATCATATTATTCGTGCAGCCCAGGAAGGTATTGTGTTTTCTTTTAAATATGGTATAGATATTATGGAACAAATGGGTATTCCGGTAAAGATGATTCATGCCGGACACGCAAATATGTTCCTGAGTTCTATCTTCCGTGACACTTTGGCAGGAGTGACAGGGGCTACAATCGAACTTTATGACACGGATGGCTCTGTCGGTGCTGCCAAAGGCGCAGGTATCGGTGCAGGTATCTACAAGGATAATAATGAGGCTTTTGCAACACTTGAAAAGCTAAATATTATCGAACCTAATGTGGCTAAACACCAAGAATATGCAGATGCATACGCCAAATGGAAATATCGTCTAGAAAAATCAATGGTCGATAAAATTTCTATTTTCAACTCAGATAACAAGTAACAATATAAATAATCATTTAAAATATAAAGAATTATGGCAACAAAAGAATTTTTCCCGGGAATTGAAAAGATTAAATTCGAAGGTAAAGATAGTAAAAACCCTATGGCATTCCGTTATTACGATGCTGAAAAAGTAATCAACGGCAAGAAGATGAAAGATTGGTTGAAGTTCTCTATGGCATGGTGGCATACATTATGCGCTGAAGGTGGCGACCAATTCGGTAGTGGAACAAAACTGTTCCCTTGGAACGGTAATACAGATGTTATACAGGCTGCAAAAGATAAAATGGATGCAGGTTTTGAATTCATGCAGAAAATGGGTATTGAATACTATTGTTTTCACGATGTAGACTTGGTTTCAGAAGGTGCTAGCATTGAAGAATATGAAGCTAACTTAAAAGAAATCATAGCATACGCAAAACAGAAACAAGCAGAAACTGGTATCAAACTGTTATGGGGTACTGCCAACGTATTCGGCCATGCCCGTTATATGAATGGTGCTGCAACAAATCCTGATTTTGACGTAGTGGCCCGTGCTGCTGTACAAATTAAGAATGCAATTGACGCAACTATCGAATTGGACGGTCAGAACTATGTGTTTTGGGGTGGTCGTGAAGGTTATATGTCTCTTTTGAATACAGATCAAAAACGGGAAAAAGAACACCTTGCACAGATGTTGACTATTGCTCGTGATTATGCTCGTGCCCGTGGTTTTAAAGGTACTTTCCTGATTGAACCGAAACCTATGGAACCGACTAAGCATCAGTATGATGTAGATACGGAAACTGTGATCGGCTTCCTGAAAGCTCATGGTTTGGATAAAGATTTCAAAGTTAACATCGAAGTAAACCATGCTACTTTGGCTGGCCACACTTTCGAACATGAGTTGGCAGTAGCAGTGGATAACGGTATGTTAGGTTCTATCGAGCTAACCGTGGCGACTATCAGAATGGTTGGGATACAGACCAATTCCCGATTGACAACTATGAACTGACTCAGGCGATGATGCAAATCATCCGTAATGGCGGTTTGGGTAATGGCGGAACTAATTTCGATGCCAAAACTCGCCGTAATTCTACTGATTTGGAAGACATTTTTATTGCTCACATTGCAGGTATGGACGCTATGGCTCGTGCATTGGAAAGTGCGGCAGCTCTGCTGAACGAATCTCCATACAAGAAAATGTTGTCTGATCGTTATGCTTCATTCGACGGTGGTAAAGGTAAAGAATTTGAGGAAGGTAAATTATCTTTGGAAGATGTAGTTGCTTATGCTAAAGCGAACGGTGAACCAAAGCAGACTAGCGGCAAACAAGAACTTTACGAAGCAATTCTGAATATGTACTGCTAATAGAGAATCAAATATAAGGCGATAGAGGTAGAGCTTTATCGCCTTACTATTATCTAATCCAACTACTACACACTACTTATCTACTTATACACCATGATTAATACAACGAACGAAGGTAGTAAACTCTACCTATATTCGATAACTTCTGTTGCTATCCTGGGAGGATTGCTTTTCGGTTATGATACAGCAGTTATTTCCGGTGCAGAGAAGGGTCTGGAGGCATTCTTCCTTTCCGCTTCCGATTTTCAATATAATAAAGTAATGCATGGAATCACTTCTTCCAGTGCATTGATAGGCTGCGTACTTGGTGGGGCGTTCTCCGGTATATTCGCTTCCCGTCTAGGGCGTCGTAACTCCCTGAGACTTGCTGCCGTACTCTTTTTCCTTTCAGCATTAGGTTCCTATTATCCGGAATTTCTGTTTTTCGAATATGGAAAACCGAATATGGATTTGCTGGTTACATTTAACTTATATCGTGTTTTAGGTGGTATCGGTGTCGGGCTTGCGTCTGCTGTTTGTCCGATGTATATCGCAGAAATAGCTCCTTCCAACATTCGCGGAACACTTGTTTCGTGCAACCAGTTTGCCATTATTTTCGGTATGTTGGTTGTATACTTTGTGAATTACCTGATTATGGGCGATCACCAAAATCCTATTATTCTGAAAGATGCTGCCGGAGTTTTATCAGTTAGCTCAGAATCTGATATGTGGACTGTATTTGAAGGCTGGCGTTTTATGTTCGGCTCGGAAGCTTTTCCGGCTGCATTCTTTGGTCTATTATTGTTCTTTGTCCCAAAAACTCCTCGCTATTTGGTATTGGTACAACAAGATGAAAAAGCTTATTCAATTCTGGAAAAGATCAATGGTAAGACAAAAGCACAAGAAATTCTTAATGATATTAAAGCTACTGCTCACGAAAAAACAGAAAAACTCTTTACTTATGGAGTGGCAGTAATTGTTATCGGTATTCTGCTTTCCGTATTCCAACAGGCTATCGGCATCAATGCAGTGCTTTACTATGCTCCTCGTATTTTTGAAAATGCAGGTGCAGAAGGAGGTGGCATGATGCAAACGGTTATTATGGGTGTTGTGAATATTATCTTTACACTGGTTGCAATCTTTACAGTAGATCGCTTCGGGCGCAAACCTCTGTTGATAATCGGTTCTATCGGTATGGCCGTAGGTGCATTTGCAGTAGCGATGTGTGATAGCATGGCAATAAAAGGAATTCTTCCGGTACTTTCGGTTATCGTATATGCCGCCTTCTTTATGATGTCATGGGGCCCGATTTGCTGGGTATTGATTTCGGAAATCTTCCCGAACACAATTCGTGGTAAAGCGGTGGCAATCGCTGTGGCTTTCCAATGGATATTCAATTATATTGTATCTTCTACTTTCCCGGCATTGTACGATTTCAGCCCGATGTTTGCGTATAGTCTTTATGGAATTATCTGTGTAGCGGCTGCTATTTTCGTTTGGCGTTGGGTGCCCGAAACGAAAGGTAAGACATTGGAGGATATGAGCAAACTATGGAAGAAGAATAAATAAATCAGATAATATCTCTTGTGGAAAATCCGTAAATCAGCAGATATAGGAATCTGTGATTTACGGATTTTTATTTTCTTATCTTTGGAGAACAATATATGAGGATAAGCTGTACCTTTGCACTGTCTTTATATAAAAACACGTATTGTTATGGAACAACATCCGATTAAAATTAATAAAGTGCAGATACGTAATCTTCAAATAGAAGATTACGCACAATTATCCCAATCGTTTACTCGTGTTTATTCTGACGGTAGCGATGTGTTCTGGACCCATAAACAGATTCAGAAATTAATCAATATTTTTCCGGAAGGACAGATTGTTACAGTGGTTGACGACAAAATTGTAGGTTGCGCTCTTTCTATTATTGTTGATTATGATAAGGTGAAGAATGACCATACGTATGCACAAGTCACGGGTAAGGAAACATTTAATACGCATAATCCTGAGGGGAATATTCTGTATGGCATAGAGGTATTTATTCACCCCGGATATCGCGGATTGCGTCTGGCGCGACGTATGTATGAATATCGCAAAGAACTATGCGAAACATTGAACCTGAAAGCCATTATGTTCGGCGGCCGTATTCCGAATTATCATAAATATGCTGACAAGATGCGTCCAAAAGAATATATCGAACGGGTACGTCAACGTGATATTTACGATCCGGTGCTTACGTTCCAATTATCAAATGATTTCCATGTCCGCAAGGTAATGACTAATTATTTGCCGAATGATGAGGAGTCTAAACATTATGCCTGTTTGTTACAGTGGGATAATATCTATTATCAACCTCCTACACAAGAATATATCAATCCAAAAACTACTGTTCGCGTAGGTTTGGTACAATGGCAGATGCGTAGTTATAAAACACTGGATGATCTGTCGAACAGGTAGAATTTTTTGTAGATGCAGTATCAGACTATAAAAGTGATTTTGTTCTTTTCCCGGAATACTTTAATGCGCCTTTAATGTCGAAGTATAATGATAAAGGAGAATCGCAGGCTATTCGCGGATTGGCAAAATATACCGATGAGATTCGTGATCGGTTTATAAATCTGGCTATTAGCTATAATATAAACATTATTACCGGTAGTATGCCCTATGTGAAAGAAGACGGGCTGCTTTATAATGTAGGATCCTTTGCCGTCGCGACGGAACATACGAAATGTATGAAAAAATGCACGTCACTCCGGATGAAATCAAAAGTTGGGGATTGAGTGGGGGAAAATTACTACAAACCTTTGATACAGATTGTGCTAAGATTGGTGTTTTGATTTGCTATGATGTAGAGTTTCCGGAACTCTCCCGGCTAATGGCAGATCAAGGAATGCAGATATTGTTTGTACCTTTCCTGACGGATACACAAAATGCCTATTCCCGCGTTCGTGTCTGTGCTCAGCGCGTGCGATCGAAAATGAATGTTTTGTTGTCATTGCAGGCAGCGTGGGAAATCTCCCCCGCGTACACAATATGGATATTCAGTATGCCCAATCGGGTGTATTTACTCCGTGTGATTTTGCTTTTCCGACAGACGGAAACGAGCGGAAGCGACTCCGAATACAGAAATGATATTGGTTTCGGATGTCGATCTGGATTTATTGAGTGCGTTACATACATACGGTAGTGTACGCAATTGAAAGATCGTAGAAATGATGTCTATGAAGTGAAATTAAAAAAATAAAATAGTGACGTTATCCCGTTAAAATAGCGTCACCATATATCTCGAATAGCGTCACTATGTGTTTAGGATAGTGACGCTATATTTTATTTAGAAGAAGTACCGCTTTCCAGTATGCTAACGATAGAAAATAGTGTGAAGCAGATAGCCCCTAATCCTACTAGAACACGTGCCGGAATGAAATAATCTGCATGTACGGTAGCGAGTTCGAATACGAAAGCAGCCAGGAATAAACAAGTCAATGCTGTTAATACCGGAATCATAGGGATGCGGTTGGCTAGTTTAAATTCCCGTCTCCATATCTTTGCCAACAGAATTACTTTACTGGAAATACTATAACATACAAGACCCAGTCCAAGCATGATATATCCGGTGGTACCGTTTGCACTCCCCGAATCTGCCAAAATAACGAATAATCCCCATACAAAAGAAATAGATCCCATTAATAAAACTAGTTTCGGCCATTTATTCCGTTCTTTTTCCGAATAATCATTTCGCACCTGACGAGCAATAGTAGCCACCAATGCTATGAGGCTGGTACAAATACAAGCAAGCCCTACCATTACGTGTCCTGCGACAAAATAAGCAGGATGAGAGTGGCTGTTGCCTAATAAAACGAATGCCCATACCCATGCAATAATAGATATGACGATTGCAAGAATGATCATTGCTCGTCTCTGACCCACAGAAAACGCTCCTTGTGGGACCTCATTTCCTGTTGCTTTAGAGTTTTCCGGAATCAAAGAGAATCGGGTAGAAGAGGTAGCGGCAGTAGCTACGCAAGCCGTGATAAATCCTACACCGGTTATTACATGACCTGCGACAAAGGCGGAAGGAGAGGTCGCATTACTGAAAATACAGATACCGCTGATAACAGTGATTAGAGCTGCCAAATATCCTACAATAGGTAAAATGTATTTTGTTGTTTCATTATAGGTATGTATGATTTGCCGGATAATAGTGGCAGCTGTACAAAACAGTGCAATACATATCATACCAAGTGAAAACACGACAGGACCTGCTACGACCCGGTTTCCTGCATCTCCATAACCATAAATAAACGCTCCGTATCCGAAGCAAAAGAGTGCCATCGCCAAAGGGATTGCTCTGAATAAAATACTGATACCGTAATTCATAATTGAGTGCTTTTTTATTTCCCACTAAAACAAGGAGATTTCCGTTTTGTTTAGGCCGACAGCTATTTATAATCGTTAACTTCACATGATTCCGATTAAAAGTCTTAGCTTTTTGCTCAACTAAACAAATGTTTTTGTAAATTTGCACCCTTAAAAATGGGGATACCCCTCAAATTGTAAATTGTAAATAGTAAAATCGTAGATACAGCTATGGGTAAGAGATTTACTGAATATTCGCAGTTTGACCTTTCGCAGGTGAACAAAGATGTACTGAAGAAGTGGGACGAAAACAAAGTTTTCGCCAAGAGTATGACAGAACGTGATGGCTGTCCTTCGTTTGTATTTTTCGAAGGACTCCCTCGGCTAATGGTATGCCGGGTATTCACCATGTAATGGCTCGTACCATTAAAGACATTTTCTGCCGTTACAAAACAATGAAAGGTTATCAGGTGAAGCGTAAAGCCGGTTGGGATACGCACGGACTGCCTGTGGAACTTAGTGTGGAAAAAGCATTAGGCATCACAAAAGAGGATATTGGTAAGAAAATCTCTGTGGCCGACTACAATGCAGCTTGTCGTAAAGACGTAATGAAATACACCAAAGAATGGGAAGATTTGACGCATCAAATGGGGTATTGGGTGGATATGAAACATCCATATATCACGTATGATAATCGTTATATCGAAACATTGTGGTGGTTGCTGAAGCAGTTGTACAAAAAAGGACTGTTATATAAAGGATATACTATCCAGCCATATTCTCCGGCTGCCGGAACAGGATTAAGTTCGCACGAATTGAATCAGCCGGGTTGTTATCGTGACGTAAAAGATACGACAGTGGTTGCTCAGTTTAAGATGAAGAATCCTAAACCGGAAATGACAGAGTGGGGAACTCCCTATTTTATAGCATGGACAACTACTCCTTGGACATTGCCTTCAAATACAGCACTTTGTGTAGGACCGAAAATTGATTATGTTGCTGTGCAATCCTATAACGCTTATACCGGAGAACCTATCACGGTTGTTTTGGCAAAGGCTTTGTTGAATGCTCTTTTCAACCCCAAAGCTGCTGACTTGAAATTGGAAGATTATAAGGCAGGAGATAAACTGGTTCCATTTAAAGTAATCGCCGAATACAAAGGTACTGACCTTATTGGCATGGAATATGAGCAACTGATTCCGTGGGTAAAACCGGTTGAAGTGTCAGAAGACGGTGATTGGAAGGCTAGTAATAAGGCATTCCGTGTAATTCCGGGCGACTATGTAACTACAGAAGATGGTACGGGAATTGTCCATATCGCACCGACATTTGGTGCAGACGACGCAAACGTGCACGTGCTGCGGGAATACCGTCGCTTTTTATGATTAATAAGAGAGGCGAAACTCGTCCAATGGTAGACCTGACTGGTAAATTCTACCTGTTGAATGAACTGGACGAGAATTTTGTAAAAGAATGTGTGGATGTAGAAAAATACAAGGAATATCAAGGTGCATGGGTGAAAAACGCCTACAATCCTGTGTTTATGATAGACGGAAAATATGATGAGAAAGCTGCCCAAGCCGCCGAATCTCTGGATATTGTTCTGGCTATGATGATGAAAGCAAACAATCAGGCATTCAAAATAGAAAAGCATGTCCACAACTATCCGCACTGCTGGCGTACAGATAAGCCGGTACTTTATTATCCGTTGGATAGCTGGTTTATCCGTTCTACAGCTTGCAAAGAGCGTATGATGGAACTGAACAAGACTATCAACTGGAAACCGGAATCTACCGGAACGGGACGTTTTGGAAAATGGCTGGAAAATCTGAATGACTGGAACCTGAGCCGTTCACGTTATTGGGGTACTCCGCTACCTATCTGGCGTACGGAAGACGGTACAGGTGAATTGTGTATCGAGTCAGTAGAAGAATTATACAATGAAATAGAAAAATCGGTAGCTGCCGGATTTATGAAGTCCAATCCTTACAAAGATAGAGGTTTTGTACCCGGCGAATATACTGAAGAAAATTATGATAAGATTGACCTCCACCGTCCTTATGTAGATGATATTATATTAGTATCGAAAGACGGTCAGCCAATGAAACGTGAATCCGACTTGATCGACGTATGGTTCGACTCGGGTGCTATGCCTTATGCGCAGATTCATTACCCGTTCGAAAATAAAGAACTGTTGGATAGCCGTCAGGTATATCCGGCTGATTTTATCGCTGAAGGAGTAGACCAGACACGTGGTTGGTTCTTTACATTGCACGCTATTGCTACTATGGTATTTGATAGTGTATCCTATAAAGCGGTTATTTCTAATGGGCTGGTACTCGATAAGAATGGTAATAAAATGTCCAAACGCCTTAATAATGCTGTCGATCCATTCACGACTATTGAAAAGTACGGTTCCGATCCGTTACGTTGGTACATGATTACCAATTCTTCTCCGTGGGATAATTTGAAGTTCGACGTAGAAGGAGTGGAAGAAGTTCGTCGTAAGTTCTTTGGTACTTTATATAATACTTACTCGTTCTTTGCACTTTATGCCAATGTAGACGGATTTGAGTATAAAGAAGCTGATGTGCCTATGGCAGAACGTCCGGAAATCGACCGTTGGATTTTGTCTGTACTGAATACGCTGATAAAAGAAGTAGATACTTGTTATAACGAATACGAACCGACTAAAGCAGGGCGTTTGATTTCCGACTTTGTCAACGATAACTTATCCAATTGGTATGTTCGCCTGAACCGTAAACGTTTCTGGGGAGGTGAATTTACACAAGATAAACTGTCTGCTTATCAGACATTATATACGTGTCTTGAAACGGTTGCTAAATTAATGGCCCCCATTTCTCCATTCTATGCAGATCGTCTGTATACGGATTTGATTACAGCAACAGGACGTGATAATGTAGTATCCGTACACTTGGCTGAATTCCCTAAATATCAGGAAGAAATGATAAATAAGGAATTGGAAACCCGTATGCAAATGGCACAGGACGTTACTTCTATGGTATTGGCATTACGTCGTAAAGTGAATATAAAAGTCCGTCAACCGCTACAATGTATCATGGTGCCGGTGCTGGACGAAGAGCAGAAAGCACATATCGAAGCTGTGAAAAGCCTGATAATGAACGAGGTGAATGTGAAAGAAATCAAGTTCGTAGACGGTGCGGCCGGTGTCTTGGTAAAGAAAGTGAAATGTGACTTTAAGAAACTGGGGCCGAAATTTGGAAAACAAATGAAAGCCGTAGCTGCTGCCGTTGCAGAAATGTCGCAGGAAGCAATCTCCGAACTGGAAAAGAATGGAAAATATACTTTGAACCTGAATGGAGAGGAAGCCGTTATCGAAGTCTCAGACGTGGAAATTATCAGTGAAGATATTCCGGGCTGGTTGGTTGCTAATGAAGGCAAGTTGACTGTGGCACTTGAAGTTACAGTTACCGAAGAGTTACGTCGTGAGGGTATTGCCCGTGAATTGGTAAATCGTATACAAAATATACGTAAATCAAGCGGTTTCGAGATTACAGATAAAATAAAAATAACAATCTCGAAAAATACACAAACAGATGATGCGGTAAATGAATATAATACTTATATTTGTAACCAGGTTTTAGGCACATCTCTTGAACTTGTTGATGAGGTGAAAGACGGTACAGAGCTTAGCTTTGACGATTTCTCACTGTTTGTGAATGTGATAAAAGACTAATACTATATTGATTAACCTTTTAAAATTGTAAGATTATGGCAAGAAAGATAGATACTCAGATGCGGAACTTGAAGAATTCCGTGCCATTATTATGGAGAAACTGGAACTAGCACAACGTGACTATGAACAGTTGAAAAAGAGTTTGATGGGATTGGACGGTAATGACACTGACGATACATCTCCTACATATAAAGTGTTGGAAGAAGGAGCTAATACGCTTTCCAAAGAAGAAACGACCCGTTTGGCACAACGCCAACTGAAGTTTATTCAGGGATTGCAGGCAGCTTTAGTACGCATAGAGAATAAAACGTATGGCATTTGTCGCGAAACCGGAAAGCTGATTCCGGCAGAACGCCTGCGCGCTGTTCCTCATGCGACATTGAGCATTGAAGCTAAGAACAGTGGTAAAAAATAATAGATAGCTACACAAGCTACGGGTGACGAGCTACAAGTAGCTGCGCAATGTTGACGCACGGCACTTGTAGCTCGTTATGTTTAATTTATAATGAACGCATGAAGAAACTATTCACGAAGGGAACAATCGCTCTGATCGTTATCTTTTCCGTATTGATTATCGACCAGATCATTAAAATCTGGATTAAAACTCATATGTACTGGCACGAAAGCATACGTGTGACGGACTGGTTTTATATTTATTTCACCGAGAACAACGGAATGGCTTTCGGTATGGAGATTTTCGGGAAATTATTCCTGACTACTTTCCGTATTGTTGCAGTTGCATTAATCGGTTGGTATCTATATAAAATTGTAAAGAAAGGCTTCAAAACCGGATATATCGTTTGTGTGGCTCTGATTCTGACCGGTGCTTTAGGTAATATTATAGATAGTGTATTCTATGGAGTTATTTTCAATGAAAGCACTCATTCACAGATTGCGAGTTTCATGCCGGAGGGCGGAGGATATTCCACCTGGTTCTATGGTAAGTAGTGGATATGTTTTATTTCCCGATTATAGATACAAACTGGCCTGCATGGCTGCCATTTGTAGGTGGAGAGCATTTTATATTTTTCAGCCCGATCTTTAATTTTGCAGATGCTGCCATTAGTTGTGGTATCATTGCTTTATTACTCTTTTATAGTAAATATCTGAATGAGTCATATCATTCATTGGATAAAGGCGATAAAAAGGAAGTTGAGAATCATGAAAAGTAAGCTTCGGTTTCATCTGTGTTTCATCTGCATGCTTGCGCTTGCGGTAGCGGGATGTAAAGTGAAAAGACCTAATGACGTAATCCCGGAATCGAAAATGGAGAATTTGCTATATGATTATCATCTGGCAAAGTCCATGGGAGATAACCTGCCTTACAGTGAGAACTATAAAAAAGCGTTGTATATTGATGCTGTTTTTAAGAAGTATGGAACTACGCAGGCTGTATTCGACTCATCTATGGTTTGGTATACACGCAACACAGAAGTTTTATCGAAAATCTATGAGAAAGTAAAGAAACGCTTGAAAGACCAACAGGACGAAGTTAATCATTTAATAGCTTTGCGAGATAAGAAACCGAAAATGACAGAACCAGGTGATAGTCTTGATGTATGGCCTTGGTTGCGTATGATACGTTTGACCGGCGAGATGATGAATAACCGTTATTCGTTCGTATTGCTACCGATACTAACTATAAAGACCGTGATACCTTGGTTTGGGAAGTGAATTATCGTTTTCTGGAGCCAATGCTTGCTGATTCTTTGAGAGCGGTAGCTATGGGTATGCAGGTTATCTACGAAAAAGATACGATAAATCATCTGAAGACTATAACCCGCCCGGGAGTTCAGCAAATACGTTTATATGCTGATACGCTGGGAGCTATGAAGGAAATTAGAGGTTTCATTTACTATCCGATGTTAGGCGAGCAGAAAGGGGGAACGCTATTAGCAGACCATTTCACTATGACTCGTTATCATTGCAAAGATACTCTCGCTTTTGCTGTTCGTGACTCCCTGAATAAGATAGAAGCTCTGAAAGCGGATTCTCTGAAAAAGATTTCGGAGGAAGAAGTGGTGGATTCCTTGCATAAAGTTGCCGAAGAACATAAAGAGGATGTCCAACGTTTGACGCCGGAAGAAATGAACCGTCGTCGTACAGGAACTCAACGTGAAAAGAAACCGGAACAGATCGAGGTGGAGCAACATATCCAGCAAGAGAGAATAGAACAAAGAAAGGAACGGCAAATGAATCAGCGCAGGCAGCAACAGCAAAGACGTCAAACTCGTTAGTGATATGAAACGATTTGCATCTCATTATTTATTCATGCCTGATGTTGGTTTTATAAAACAGCAGGTAGTGGAAATAACCGATGAAGGAGTTGTTCGAGATACATTTCCACTAACGGAAGAAATAGAGTCGGTTGAATGGATGCCGGGAGTAATTGTTTTACTTCCTGCTGACCAGCTTGAAGAAATAAAAAACACTGGGATGATTTAAAAAATATCCCAGTGTTTCAAATTAATCCTTCCAATATTCTAAATCAATCTTCCCGGTGTTTTGAAGAGTCATTAAAAGAATTAAAAGAGAAGGGGGAAGTATTATTCCCTGTTTTATTTTATCCGTTTGATTTTATTTCCATGCAGCCTGTCGACGGAACTCGGCACAGATTACTGCGGTAGCTATGGCTACATTGAGTGACTCGGAGGTTTCTTTTCCTTGTGGATAATTGGGAATATAAAGTTTTCTATTTATTAAAGTTTCTACTTCTTTTCCTATTCCATTTCCTTCATTTCCCATTACGATCAAACCATTGGCGGTTAATGGCTGTTCATACATATTTTTCCCATTAAGGAAAGTTCCGAATACAGGTATATCTTCACCGAGTGAACGAATAAAATCAGGGAGAGAGGTATAATGTACTTTTACCCGCGCAATCCCCCCATAGTGGCTTGTATGGTCTTGGGATTATAAACATCCACTGTGTTTTGCGAACAAATAATATGTTCAATGCCGAACCAATCAGCTAAACGAACAATAGTCCCCAAATTTCCGGGGTCCTGAACGTCGTCCAATGCCAGGCAAAGGGAATGGCGGGCAACCCCCGGGGTCAGAGTATATTGGGGCTGTTCAAAGACAGCAAGCACCTGCTGCGGAGTTTTCAGTAAACTGGCTCGTGAAAGATCTTCTTGAGAAACTTCTGCTATTTCATTTACACGAAGATCAGGATGTTCCTGAATCCAGGATGCGGTAGCTGCCAGGAAACAACAGGGAAATGTCCGAGTAAATCGCCTACTAGTTTAGGACCTTCGGCTAGAAAAACTCGTTCTTCTTTACGTATTTTCTTTAGCTCAAGCGAATGAATATACTTTATTTTGTTTTTACTTAACAATACCATAAACTTTATTTTGTGACAAAGCTATAAAGATATTTCCAATCTATCCTTACTTTCCTCTCTTTTTCTTAATTTATTTTCCTCATCGGAAATATAATTTATCTTTGTGAGCGCATTTTTTATGCTATCGATGTAAAACCGTATGAGGAAAAAATTTCTTTATTTGCTTGCTTCTGCCGCTATTTTGTCACTTGCTTCGTGCACATCCACAAAGTTTGTGCCGGAGGGTTCTTACCTGTTGGATGAAGTCAAGATTCGTACGGACCAGAAGAATATACGGCCTTCATCTTTACGAATGTATGTTCGTCAGAATCCTAATGCCAAATGGTTCAGCCTGATTAAAACACAGTTATATGTTTATAATCTTTCGGGACGTGATTCTACCAAATGGGGGAATAAATTTCTACGAAGGATAGGTGATGCTCCTGTGATATATAATGAAGAAGAAGCGCAGCGTTCTGAAGAAGAAATCACAAAGGCTGTTCATAATATGGGATATATGGCAGCAACGGTAAAGCGTTCCACTAAAATAAAGAAGAAGAAAATAAAACTCTATTACGATGTAACAGCCGGAAAACCATACATCGTTCAATCTATAAAATATGATATCAACGATCCTCAAATAGCTGCTCTTTTGAAACAAGATTCAGCAAAAAGTTTATTGAAGGAGAAGATGTATTTTGATGTAAACGTGTTGGATGCGGATAGCAACGAATCACGGATAAATTACTCCGGAATGGTTACTATAAATTCAATAAGGATTATATAGGCTATACCGCAGATACGATACGAAATACTTATAATGTAGATTTGACACAACACTTGCACCCATTTAAAACTCATGTCAGTGATTCGGCAAAGGCACATCAACAATATTGGATTAACAAGATTAACTTTATTACGGATTATGATGTATTGCAGTCGTCGGCATTGAGCAGTGTGGAGATTAATGACTCTATTAATTATAAAGGGTATCCGATTTATTATAAAGATAAACTGTATTTGCGTCCTAAGGTGCTTACGGATAATCTTCGTTTTGCTCCCGGAGATTTGTATAATGAGCGCGATGTACAGCAGACATATTCCAGTTTTGGACGCTTGCCGGCATTGAAATATACCAATATCCGTTTTGTAGAAACGCAGATTGGAGATTCGACAAAGCTTGACTGCTATGTGATGCTGACTAAAAGTAAGCATAAATCTATAGCTTTTGAGGTAGAAGGGACCAACTCTGCCGGTGACTTGGGAGCAGCAGCTTCTGTTTCTTTCCAAAATCGGAATCTTTTTCGCGGATCAGAAACCTTTATGATAAAGTTTCGTGGCGCTTATGAAGTGATCTCCGGACTTCAAGCGGGGTATGCAAATAATAACTATACAGAATTCGGAGTAGAGTCAAGTATTAATTTCCCTAATTTTTTATTCCCTTTTGTGTCTTCTGATTTTAAACGAAAAATTAGGGCAACTACTGAATTCGGCTTGCAATATAACTATCAGATGCGTCCTGAATTTCTGCGTACAATGGCTTCTGCTTCATGGAGTTATAAGTGGACGCAACGTCAAAAAATACAACATCGTATTGATTTGATTAATATTGCTTTCCTTTATTTGCCGCGAATTTCAGAAAGATTTAAAGAGGACTATATAAATAAAGGTCAAAATGATATTTTTCAATATAATTATCAAGACCGCCTGATAATAAATATGGGATATAGCTATAACTATAATAGTGTAGGAGGGGCTATTGTTAATAATACAATCGCTTCCAACTCGTATTCCATTCGTTTTAATTTCGAGTCTGCGGGAAATATAATGTATGCTTTGTCGAAGATGACTGGAATTAGGAAAAACGCTAATAATGAGTATGCCATTCTTGGAATACCTTATGCACAATATATCAAGGGAGAGTTTGACTTCTCTAAAAATATCAGGATTGACTATCGTAATTCATTTGCATTTCATGCCGGTATAGGTATAGCTGTTCCATACGGGAACGCAAAAACTATTCCGTTTGAGAAACAATATTTTTCGGGTGGAGCTAACAGTGTTCGCGGATGGAGTGTACGAGATCTAGGTCCGGGGTCTTTTGCCGGTAAGGGAAATTTGCTCGATCAATCCGGAGATATTAAATTGGATGCCAGTATCGAATATCGAAGTAAGTTGTTCTGGAAATTTCAGGGAGCTGTCTTTATTGATGCTGGTAATATCTGGACTGTTCGTGAATATGCCAATCAACCGGGTGGAGTTTTCAAGTTTAATAAGTTTTATAAGCAGATAGCAGTAGCTTACGGGTTAGGGCTTCGTCTTGACTTAGACTTCTTTATTCTTCGTTTTGATGGAGGTATGAAGGCTGTTAATCCGGCTTTTGAGACTAAAAAAGAGCATTTTCCTATTATTCATCCTAAATTTAGTCGTGATTTTGCTTTCCATTTTGCAGTGGGATATCCTTTCTAACCAACCATTTATTGCCTTCTTTTATTAGTTGGAGTGTATCTTGCAGAGAAGAAAACCGTTCCGCTTTTCCATTGATAGGATTGATAATAAATGCATTTTTTATTTGGCAGATTACTGTTGCCATTTCAGAGTCAGGAGTTATCTCACTCGAAGTAATGATAGAAGCTTTTGCCGCTCCTTGTGTTTTGAGCTGATCCAAATGATTTTGCTGAATATTAGATGCTAAAAAACTAAGATAGGATAGTGAAGACGGAGTACTCCATTCTTCGGCAACCGGATAATTGAAATTATAAAAAGATTCACAGAAATTGATAGCTATCTCCTCCAATTGAGTCTTGGGGTTCTGTTTTTGGCATGAAAAACAGGTGAATGTTATTACTGAAAGGATTAATATATGTATCTTCTTCATAGCATAGAATAGTAATATAGTGGATAATAAAAAAGAGATGAAACTCGTTTGAGAAAGTTTCATCTCTTACATATTTATTCTTTAATTATTAGCGAGCTGCAAACATAAGGTTGCTCATTGTAGCTTGGCGAGCTGCCATCATGCCTTGAGCATCCAAAGTTACATTCATTTTTTCGCCGTTCGGTAAGAACAAATCGGCAGTACCGTCGTTGTTCATCTTTATGAGTTCAGCACTTTCACCGTTTGCAACTACATTCCATGTATTAGCTTCTTTGTTATAAATCAAATCCATAGAAGCAGTTTCACCTTCTTTAGTAATGGAATATCCATTTTCAAGTGTCTTTACCATGTAATTGCCGTTCTCTCCTTTTACTTTCTTTACGTCACCTACGTTAGCCATCGGATTGGAACCACTCCAGAACTCGATAGAATTAATAACTAAAGCATCAGCCAGGTAGGACACTCCGTAAACCGGAACAATGTTGAAAGCTAGAAATACAAGTTCATTTACAAATTTGCTTCCAATAGATTGGTTCCAAGAAGATAAACGGTTGAATAAACCAAATGAACCTACACAAGAACTGAACAATAGGCTGCCACTAAGTAGCACTGCAACTAAAGTAAGTTTCTCTCTTTTCATGTCGAAATGTTTTTTAATTAATAAAAAATGTTTATAATGCCTCTGTTATATGTATGCAAATATAATATTTTTTAATTAATCAAGGTTATTATTTTCAATATTTGTGTTACTTCGATTTTCGCCGTTGCAGTTCGTTTCCTATTATGTGGTCTATTGAATATTTACCAGGACCGGCAATATACATAAGAATGAATACAACTAAATAAATGAAAGCTAGCTCCTTGACTGTAAATATATCATTCGCATGAATCACAAAGAAAGCTATCGCCATTGTGAAAATCATCGGAATCATTGCCAGCCGATATAAGAAGCCAATGATAAAAGCCATTGAACAGACAAGTTCGCCAAAAATAGCTAATCCGAGGGATAGGGGACTACCTATACCTAACGGATCAGGAAATGCAGTTGACAGTTCCTGAAAGTTACTCCATTTTTGTATACCATGGTTCATTAATAATATTCCGAAGATTATCCGGACCGCCAATAGGAACAAAGAAACTTTTGCTGTATTTGGCTTTGTAGGGAATAAAAATTATAAATCATAAGTTGTTCTTTTTTAAGTTCATCTCTATTTATATAAACATAAAATATCTTGATTTTGTTCTTTGCTCCAATTAGAATCAGAAAAAGACAAATCGGTAATAAAAGGATATGTCTATCGCTCTTATTACCGATTTACCGAATTTAATATAATAGAAAGTTTTTATTTATTCTTTATTCAATATATAGTGATCGGCAAGTGCTCCTGTTATTTCCTGTTTGTCATCAGTTAATAAACGCACCCTGTTTTCTTCTACTTTATAATAAGATATTTCTCCGTTTTCTTCTTTTAGAGTTAACAAGTTACCTTTTAAAGTATATGTACCTTTATCGTCGAACGAACTATCTCTATCAATATATACGGAGTGAAGCGTATATGTCTTATCTGGATTTAATATTAAGGTTGTTTCAATGCCCGGACAGTCGGCCGCAGGGAAAACACCTTTGTATGTTCCTTCGTAATCAAGCGAAGTTTCCGCATTATGCATATCAACAACTTCGATTGTGGTACTGTCTGTATCTGTACCTTTGTTTGTTTTTGAACTATTTCCGCACGCCGCCAATAGGGTACACGAACATACCAGAATAAAAATTCTCTTCATGATTATTTTTTTTAATGATTAATCTAATTTAGTTTAATATTGTAAAGGTATGAATAATAATTCGAATATTGGCAATGAAAAGAAATGGACAACTTTATTTATGAATTAATAAAACTTTGTATCTTTGCGAAAAAATATAAAGATATGACACAACATACTTATGACAATGAATCTGTTCAGGAATTGCTGAACTGGGCAAAGAAAATGCTTGAAACTAAAAATTATCCGACCGAGAAATATGAATTAAATAAGTGTACTACTATAATCAATGGTAAGACTTATTTGGAATCCTTAGTTGCAATGATCGGCAGAAATTGGGAGAATCCTACTTTTCATCCTACTATCGACCAATTATGGGAATTTAGAGAAAAGTGGGAAGGAAAAGAAGAGAATAAAAAACCGTAGCATCATAGCTACGGTGATTTATAAAAAAAGGAGAACTTTTACAAGTTCTCCTTTTTCTGTTTTGTACACCCTCAGGGATTCGAACCCTGGACCCACTGATTAAGAGTCAGTTGCTCTACCAACTGAGCTAAGAGTGCAACATTAAATTTTTATTGCAACTTCGGAACTTGTACACCCTCAGGGATTCGAACCCTGGACCCACTGATTAAGAGTCAGTTGCTCTACCAACTGAGCTAAGAGTGCTTATTTCCTCGTTTGCGGTTGCAAAAGTAGGTCTTTTATTTTATTTGACCAAACAATAATGCAGCTTTTTTACTATCTTTTTTTCGTCTTTATTCGAATACATAAAGCTCGGAAGGCGTATTTCGCTTTAAAGCAAGCAGTTGCACATCTTTACCTACAATGACTCCTTTGTTCTTTAATTTCCATTCTACCGTTTTATAGGCTAACTCCGGATGATTATTATCTTTGCTTAAATGGCATAACCATATATATCGTAGATGTTCGGTGATATTTTCTGCCAAAAATTCGGCAGTATCAGAGTTGCTCATGTGCCCTGTCTTACTTGTAATTCGTTCTTTCAGATATTGAGGGTACGGTCCCATTTTAAGCATTTCCTCATCATAATTTGCTTCGAGAATCAGATAATTGGCTTTACTTATATAATGAGCAGCTGTAGGAGTAATCTCTCCAAGGTCGGTTAGAAAAGAGAATACCTTGCCGTCAATTTCAATACAGTAACCTACATTATCCGTTCCGTCATGAGGAACTTCAAAAGATTCTATGTGGAAATCTTCTAAAGTTATAGGCTCTTTTTTCTCCAAATAACGAACTGATGAACTAAGTTTTTCCGTCATACAATAACTACGGTTGATTCCGGCATGAATACGCGCCGTTGTATAAACAGGGATATTCAGTTTTTCTCCTAAATGACCTACAGCCTTGATGTGGTCAGCATGATCATGTGTTATAAATACAGCACGAATACTATCCATCAGGATATTAAAGTCTTTCAGTGTCTTTTTATAGTACGGATACCAATGCCAGCATCTATTAGTATTCCATAGGTTTCAGTACCCAGATAATAACAGTTCCCACTACTGCCACTTGCCAGGCTTATAAATTTTACTTTCATGTTTTATCCTCTTTATTAAAAATGCAAAATGCCGTCAACTTTTACAGCAAAGTGACGGCAAATATACGCAAAAAAGAAGATATTTATCGAGAAGATTTCTTCTTTTTGTCGATGGATTCGGTGATTTTTGCAAATAATAGCAATGCTATGGCGGCAATCAATCCGATAGCGGCAAAGTAATACCATATATAGTGCGCATTTACACTGGCTGCTTCCCATGCAGCATGCGTCTCAAATAAGGTAGGGTCCGGACAATATTTAGTCAATAGAATACCTGCCAGACCAAAGCCGAAGATTGAGGAAAGAAAAGAATGCAAATGGCTAAAGCCTAAATACATCCCTTCTTCTCCTTTGGGTGCCTGCAAGGAAAAATATTCAAGATAACGAGGTGAAATAAAACATTCGGCAAGTGCCTGTACAATAATTCCGGCAACCATCATCAAAGTAATATTGCTCATGCCAGAGATAATATCGTTACCTAATAAATTACCGCAAGCCATCAATAAAGCAGAAAAAGGAATTAAGAACATTCCTACATTCATTGAAGTAATTGCACTCCGTTTCGCCATTAGACGTGTTATGAAACTAACAAAACACACTACCACAAAAGGGTTCACATTAGCAATCCACCCTGGTTTCGCCGTCTCACCAGCCATACGGATTACGTATTTAGGCATAGTGGCATAAAGTTGTTGCTGTACCATCCAAAATCCGGTGACAATCAGTATGAGAATCAATAAACGCCAGTTGGTGATAATTTTCATAAATCCCCGGCTGATTTCACGGAGACTTTTTCCTTCACCTGCTGTATGTGTAGATTTATAAAGAAGTATAACGCAAGCAAAGCAATAATTGTCATAGCACCGGAGAAATAATTGATATAGATATAAGCTTGCTCACCGATCACATTGCGTAAAGGATCAATAATTGTTTTACCAGTGAAGGCACCTATATTAACCATCATATAAAAAATTGAATAACCGCGAGCGCGTGTTGCCTCTGTCGTTTCTTTAGCTACGGAAGCGGAAATAATAGACTTTATAAAAGAACCTCCGACCATAAGTATAAATAAGACAGGAACAATAATCCACCGGGTATAGCTATCTGGCAAACCGTTAAACTGCGTAGTAGCACCATAGTTGACTAATCCTGCCGTTTCCAGTAACGTAGGTAAGACGCCCAATCCTAAATATCCGATAGACAATAAGGAGAATGCTATAATCATTGATTTCCGGAAACCGATCTTATCAGCATAAGCACCAGAAAAAATAGGAAGCAAATACAATCCTCCGGAAAAAAGTCCAGAGATCATACTTGCTTCAAAATCATTAAAACCTAAAATTGTGGATAGATAAATAGTGAGAACGATGAAAACGGCATAATATGCCATCCGTTCAAACAGTTCGACTGTGTTGCTGACCCAAAATGCTCTGGTAAAGCCTTTGGCAGCACGCTGAGGGGAATTGTTCATGTAGTTATGTTTTTAGTTAAAATGTTAATTCAGCGCAAAGATACGTTTTTTTGGCAGACTGTCCGTATCTTTGTGTAAAATTAGGTATTTAAACAATTATGGTTATAGCTGTTGATTTTGACGGGACGATTGTAGAACATCGTTATCCACGTATTGGCGAGGAGATTCCATTCGCTATTGATACACTAAAGTTGTTACAACAAGAAAAGCACCGTTTGATATTGTGGAGTGTACGGGAAGGAGCGCTTTTGGACGAAGCAGTTGAATGGTGTAAAGCCAGAGGGTTGGAATTTTACGCAATTAATAAGGATTATCCTGAAGAACAAAAAGATCATCAGGGTTTTTCCCGGAAATTGAAAGCTGATTTGTTTATCGATGACCGGAATCTTGGCGGCTTACCGGATTGGGGAGTTATCTACGAAATGGTTAAGGAAAAAAAAACATTTGCCGATATATATAGCCAAAACGAAGAAGATACAGCACCACTGAAGAAAAAGAAAAGATGGTTTTCTTTTTAATCGGTGAAGAAATTGTACGTAACTCAATAAATCTCTGTTTGGATTTTGATTCAAACAGAGGGATTTTTTATTGAGTTACTATCTGTTAGAACTTAAAGAAATTCTTTGCATTATTATAGCTGATATCTTCAATCATTTGATTTACACGCTCTATTTCAGAAGCCGGGATTTCACCATTTTCCACATCACGTCCCACCAAGTTACATAATGTGCGGCGGAAATATTCATGACGCGGATAGGAAAGGAATGAACGAGAATCAGTCAGCATACCTACGAAGCGGCTCAAAAGACCAAGTACAGACAATGCATTCATTTGTTTTTCCATACCGTCTTTTTGATCCAAGAACCACCAGCCGGAACCGAATTGGATTTTGCCGGGAATGGAACCATCCTGGAAGTTACCCAACATAGTAGCAATTACTTCGTTAGCACATGGATTCAAGTTGTAAAGGATTGTTTTTGTTAGTTTACCATTGCTATTCAAACGGTCGAGGAATTTAGCCATAGCTTTTGCCGTTGTAAATTCGCCAATTGAATCAAAACCAGTGTCAGGACCTAACAGCTTGAACATTTTGGTATTGTTGTTGCGGATAGCACCATAGTGGAACTGTTGGTCCAACCTTTTCCCAATCCATTTCACCGAAAATCACAAGCATTGCTGACTTGAATTTCAAAATCTCTTCTTTAGTCAACTCAATGCCACCATATACCTTATTAAATATAGTTTTAATTTCTACATCAGTATAATCTTCTGCATAAAATTCTTCGATACCATGGTCGGACAAGCGACATCCTTGTTCTGCAAAGAAATCGTGACGTTTTCGTAAAGCAACAACCATGTCGTCAAAGCTGGAGATAGTAACACCGCTAACCTCTGATAATTTTTCTACATAGGCACGGAAGTCGGCAGGAACTTCTACTGCCATTGCTTTGTCCGGACGCCAAGTTGGTAACATTTTGATTTCAAATCCGCTTTCACGCGTTTTGATATGATATTCCAGCGAATCAATCGGATCATCAGTAGTACATACGGTTTCTACATGGTAACGACGCATCATTCCACGAGCTGAATACTCAGGTTGGGCAAGTTTCTCGTTACATTCATCATAAATTTCACGTGCAGTTTTTGGATTCAATATCTTATTAATGCCGAAAGCTGTTTTCAACTCCAAATGAGTCCAGTGGTATAGTGGATTACGGAACGTATAAGGCACTGTTTCCGCCCATTTTTCGAACTTTTCCCAATCTGTGGCTTTTCCCGTACAGAAGCGTTCGTCTACACCATTAGTACGCATTGCACGCCATTTGTAATGGTCACCGCCCAGCCATATTTCAGTCAGTGATTTAAACTTGTAGTCGTCGGCTACCATTTGGGGGATTAAGTGACAGTGATAGTCGATAATCGGCATTTTAGCCGCATGCTCGTGATACAACTTTTGTGCAGTTTCTGTCTGCAGCAAGAAGTTTTCATCCATGAAGTTCTTCATTATTACTGTGTTTTAAGTATATAAAATTATTACTTTCTACATTTATACCTATATAGTATTGATTTTAAAGCTAATAGGCGTAAATATCGTTTTAGTTTTATTAACCGTTATCGAACACAAAAATAGAAAATTTACTTGGAGTAACAAAATAATTCGTATATTTGCAGCGATTATTTATAATATTTAAGTTTTAGCACTATGGAGGACCAGAACTATACTATAAAAGACATAGCCCGTATGGCCGGTGTTTCTGCCGGAACAGTTGATCGAGTATTGCATAATCGAGGTGACGTGTCTTCAAAAAGTAAAGCTAAAGTACAAAAGGTATTGGATGAGATTCATTATCAGCCCAATGTGTTTGCTATCGGACTGGCGGCTAAAAAGAAATATACTTTTATTTGTCTGATCCCATATTATATAGAACATGACTACTGGCATTCGGTAGTGGGCGGTATAGAACGTGCACGGCAAGAGTTACGCCCTTTTAACGTGAGTGTGAACTACCTTTGTTATCATCATGGAGACAAGAAGAGCTATCAGGAGGCTTGTCACACTATTAGAGACAGCAGTGTAGATGCTGTGTTGATCGCTCCGAATTTCCGGGAAGAAACAATAGAATTAACATCTTATTTACAGGAAAATAAGATAGCCTACGCATTTGTCGATTTCAATATGGAAGAAGCGAATGCATTAACATATATTGGGCAGGACTCATATAAAAGCGGATACATTGCTGCTAAGATATTGATGCGTAATTATTCATTGGGAGAAGGGCAGGAGTTAGTGCTATTTTTAAGCAATAATAAAAATAACCCTGCCGAAATACAGATGCAACGCCGTTTGAAAGGTTTTATGAGTTATATAACGGAAGAATATGATAACTTGACAATTCATGAAGTAGTGCTCAATAAGTCCAATCAGGAAAATAACCAGCAGACGTTGGACGAGTTCTTTCAAGCACACCCGAAAGCTGTGCTCGGAATCGTCTTTAATTCCAGAGTCTATCAACTGGGGGAATACCTTCGCCACGCAGAACATAGCATGAAGGGATTGATAGGATATGACCTTCTGAAAGCAAATGTAGACCTTTTGAAATCAGGTGATGTACATTATTTGATAGGGCAACGTCCCGGATTACAAGGATATTGCGGGGTGAAAGCCTTGTGTGACCATGTAGTATTTAAGAAGAGTGTCGATTCCGTAAAGTATATGCCTATTGATATATTGATTAAGGAAAATATTGATTTTTATTTTGAATTTGTATAATATCAACTTTATAAATTACAACTAACATGAAAGCATTAAACAAAGGAACTGCTCCTAAGACACAACGTCCGGAGCGTATTATCCAGTTTGGAGAAGGTAACTTTTTACGCGCATTTGTAGATTGGATTATTTATAACATGAACCAGAAAACAGATTTTAATAGTAGTGTAGTAGTGGTTCAACCGATTGATAAAGGTATGGTCGATATGTTAAACGCACAGGATGATCTTTACCATGTCAATCTTCAAGGATTAGATAAAGGAGAAACTGTTAATAGCCTGACAATGATTGACGTAATCAGCCGTGCATTAAACCCATATACTCAAAATGACGAATTCATGAAGTTGGCAGAGCAACCGGAAATGCGTTTCGTTATTTCGAATACTACGGAAGCTGGAATAGCTTTTGATCCAACTTGCAAACTTGAAGATGCACCTGCTGCTTCTTATCCGGGCAAACTGACCCAGTTACTGTATCACCGTTTTAAAACATTTAATGGTGACAAGTCAAAAGGATTGATTATCTTCCCCTGCGAACTTATTTTTCTGAATGGACATAAACTGAAAGAGACTATTTATCAGTATATTGAATTATGGAACTTGGGTGGTGAATTTAAAACATGGTTTGAAGAAGCCTGTGGCGTATATGCTACATTGGTAGACCGTATCGTTCCCGGATTCCCGCGTAAGGATATCGATACTATTAAAGAAAAAATACAGTATGATGATAACCTCGTTGTACAGGCTGAAATTTCCATTTGTGGGTAATCGAAGCTCCACAGAAAGTTGCAAAAGAATTCCCGGCGGATAAGGCAGGTTTGAATGTTTTATTCGTTCCGTCAGAAGCTCCTTATCACGAACGCAAGGTTACTTTGTTAAACGGCCCTCATACAGTTCTTTCTCCAGTTGCTTATTTATCCGGCGTAAACATCGTTCGCGATGCTTGCAACATGAAGTAATTGGTAAATATATCCATAAGGTGATGTTTGACGAGTTGATGGAAACATTGAATCTGCCGAAGGATGAATTAGAAAAATTTGCTACTGATGTATTGGAGCGTTTCAATAACCCATTTGTAGATCATGCAGTAACAAGCATTATGCTGAACTCATTCCCGAAATATGAGACTCGTGACCTGCCAGGTATGAAAACATATCTGGAACGTAAAGGTAAGCTTCCAAAAGGATTGGTACTTGGTTTAGCCGCTATCATTACTTACTATAAAGGTGGTGTACGTACAGATGGCGCTGAAATTGTTCCGAATGATGCTCCCGAAATTATGAATCTACTGAAAGAACTTTGGGCAACAGGCTGTACAAAGAAGGTAACAGAAGGTGTATTAGGTGCCGAATTTATATGGGGAGAAGACCTGAATAAAATTCCGGGGTTGGCAGAAGCGTGAAAGCGAATTTAGATTCAATCCAAGAAAAAGGTATGCTTGAAACTGTGAAGGATATTCTTTTATAAAAGGATTATATAAAGTCAGCCCCACTATTCTGAAAGAATGGTGGGGCTGACTTTATACTGTCGTCTTGAAATGCAATTCCTTATTCTTCGGCTGTGTGGAGAATGAATGTAGTAGCACCAATTGTCACAAATAGCA